>OJME01002245.1_pt1 | contig 13464 bp, 8 predicted proteins | sample 1597151 | NCBI WGS metagenome assembly OJME01 (sample SAMEA2452118, study PRJEB22498) | human gut metagenome | biome: human feces; feature: human gut; material: feces | place: Australia | collected 2012
TCATTGATATAGAACGTATCCTGCTCGTCCTTTGCCGGATGGTTTGCCGGGATATTAAGAGCCTCAAAGTTATAATAATCATACTCTACTTCCGGTCCCTCTACCACTTCGTAACCCATTCCGGTAAAGATGCGCTCTACCTCTTCTAAAGCGATCGTGTTCGGATGACGGTGTCCGACATTATTTTTCTTTGCCGGAAGCGTCACATCGATGACTTCTCTGCGCAGTTTTGCATCTAACTCCGCTGCCTCTAACTTTTTCTTTGTCTCATCTAAAATCTTCTCGATGCTCTCTCTCGTCTCATTGACAAGCTGTCCGACTAACGGACGCTCCTCCGGACTGACATCTTTCATACTCTTTAATACTGCGGTCAGTTCTCCTTTTTTTCCAAGAACCGCAACACGCACATCATTCAATTTCGACAGATCGCCGGATTCTTCGATCTGGCGGATCGCATCTTCTCTGATTTTCTGCAATTTTTCTTTCATGATAATCTCCATTCTGCATTATTTCTTTCAGATATTTGTCTCACAAATTATTTTTGTGACACAATTTCCTGTGGTGGATTTGTTTCAGCAACAAAAAACGCGGAGTCATTCGTCCAGGGACGAATGATTCCGCGATACCACCCTGATTCTTTCTGCCACGAATATTGACAAAAAGCTCTTAACATGCGTAACGTGCATGGACGTCATCTGCTACTGTCACTTCACAAATGCAGCTCCCGTGCGAACTTCGCTTCCTACCTTGTCTTAAATGGGTTTTCAGCCGGTGACCCACTCTCTCTGAAAGAATTATAGTGCACTACTAATCACGTTCAATGCCTTTTCTTTTATTCTCACTCTGTATTGCATTTTAGCACAGGCAATTTATTAGTTCAAGAGTTTTTTCTCTTTTTCTTTTCTTTCTCTTTGAGCAGCCACTTGCGGATACTGTCATTGAAAATGACATTTACTTCCGCCGACATCATCATGATATACATACAGAAATAAAGCCACAGCATGATGAGGGCGATCGTCGTCAGGCTTCCATACATGGAAAAACCGTTAAAATAATCCACATAGATGGAAACACCGATAGAAAAAATATACCACGCCACACCGCAGATCGCAGCCCCTGGAATCTGACTTTTAAAAGTCAGCTTTTTATTCGGCAGTGCTGTAAATATCACATCAAAGAAAACAATTAACATGACCAGCATGATAAGTCCCCGAAAATGTGCCAAAAGATCTACCGCATGCCGCAGTAACGGGATATACTGCGATGCCAGTTTTTGGAGAGAATTACCAAAAACAATGACTAACAGTGTAAACACAATAGCTACCAGAAAAATCACCGTATACACAACTGCCCACATCCGCAGTACAAGCCAATTTCTTGTTTCCTCCAGATCATTGACCGAATTGAGTCCATCCGTCATGTACTGCACACCTTTTGCTGCTGACCAGATTGCAACGATCGCCGTAATGGAAATAATGCCTGCTGATCTGTTGTATACCTCATCAATCAGTGAAATAAGAAATGGTGCTATGTATTCCGGCATAACTCTCTCAATGATTTTTAAAAGCGTCCCCTCTGTCACGGAAGTATACTGTAACAGGGATGAGAAAACCATAAGAAACGGGATCAGTGATAATATAATAAAAAACGCAGACTGCGCAGAATATGCATTGATCTTATCCCGTTTACATTTTCCCATAAACGACATCACATTTCCTATAATCTTCCAGATCATAATGTCTCTTTTCCTTCCATCTCACCGATTGTTTCCACGGTAATATCCTGATAAAAATAATTTAAGATATCCTGATAGCCCATACCGGCTTTTGCCATTCCGTTTGCCCCATTCTGGCTCATTCCGAGTCCGTGCCCATAACCACCGCCGGACAGCAGATATGTCCCGTCTTCCTGTTTCTCGACGGTTGAAAATGCACTTGGCAGCATCGTAATATTCTCTGATTCCGTTGCATCTGCGTAGACAATTTTTTTCACCATACAGCCTAAAATCTTGCGGATGTTGTATTCTGTTTTTATTTTCACAATGCCGCATTCATAAGTAAGATCTAATGTAAGAATCGAACCGGAACTGCTTCTTGCTTCCACTGACATTCCGGTAATGGCTCCCATTTTCTCCCCGGCAGCGGCGACATCCATCTCCGTCGTACCGTCAGATTCATAATATAACACATTTTTTGGTGAAATGGAATGTCTTGCCGCTAAGATCTCATTCACCGTTTCTGTCTTATCCGATAAATCTGCCGTTGCAAACCACCTGTAATAACGGATATCGCTGTCATATCCATCCGCACTGCTCTTGATGTACTTGGAAAATGCAGTTTCATCCGACAAATCTATGTCAGCATCCGCCTGGTTTAAGCATGCTTTTTTCAGATAGCCATAGGACGACGGATCATCCACATTCCAGATCTCCGCGGTGTCTGTGTAACCCATGGAAGTCGAAAAATAATATGCCTCCACAACTTTTCCGTTCCAGGTCAGCACCTGCCCGCATGTCGCATCCACAGCGGCGACAGATTCCTTTGTCTTTTCTACTTTGTTATAAACCTGGTAGGAGGTGCTGTCATTGATATGTGCACCGTAAGCCGCCAGATCCGCCCGCATCAGCTGCATATAGACATAACTGCGCGCACACACCGCCTGTGTCTTAAGCGCTTCCGGAGAAAAGCTTGATGGCATCTCACTCGGCACAACCGCATACAGATATTCCTCAAACGCCAGTTCGTTTACAATACAGTATTTATTCCCCTGTTTTTTTATCTGCAGCTTTCCCCGATAGGACGGTGCTCCTTCTGATTTATGAAAGCTCTCTATTGTCAGTTTTCCATATTGCTCCGGAATGATCGTTAAGGAAACCGGATCTGCGTCCCCGGTAAGCTCTGCCAGATCAATCTCCGTTCCTTTCTTATAGCTTGTTTCTGTTTGCCCGCAGATAACACGAAGGTCCGAATCACTGCTCACCCGGACTTCTGACTGCCAGTAGCTTCCGTCATCGGACAACAGAACGCGGATCGTATCTGGCATGTTCTGCTCCGACAAAACAGGAAGCTCCGCTGTATGATCGGTCTGCATGGCTTCCCGTGCCTGTTTATCTGCCTGACTGTCCGACTCTTTTACAACACCGGCGCCTGCTGAATCCCGAAGATTTGATAATATGGAAATATCGGTCTGCTTATATTCTTCCGGTATTTCTTCTTTTTCTTTTACAGCATATTTTCCTGCATAAATGATCAAAACGACCAACAAGATCATCACACAAAAGGTTAAAAATTTTAAAAAATTTTTCATAAAATTCCAGTTCCTGTGACATAATTTATTTATACATGTGCTCTGCTGCACATGTATATCGAAAGAAAAAGCAGCATCATAGATGCTGCTCTCTTTATCATTTGTTGAAAACTGAAATGCGTTCCTGCATTTTGAGTCCTAGCCAATGCTAGGTGGGCAACCGCAACTGAATCTCTGCCTTCCACGTTTGAAGAGGCCTGACATCGCAAACAGCAATATAGGAATCCCTTTTATTCAAATGTAGGTTCAAAATCGCAAGAAGCTTAGTACATCTCAGCTTTAACGTAATTATACTATAGGCATACTACTCATGCAAGCCCTAAAATTTGGTTATTGCCTTCATTTTTTCAAATAGAAGAATTGAAAAGGAATGGCACTCTGTAGTATAATATGTTGTAGGTATGATTTTTTTTATTGCATTTTATGCAGATCCAATCAATAATATGGCAGGTAATGAACTATGATCAAATCGATTCTGACAGTTGTTTTTGGCATATTACTTCTTCTTGCATTTATCGCTCTGATCGTCTGGTCTATCCAGGTATCAAAGGAAAAAATGGCAAACAAACGAAGCCGCCGGACAACTGCTGTGAAAAAGAAATATGAAGAGGCACTGGAAGGTGACACAGAGGCCGATATGGGTTACTGGTATAACAAAGAGGATATGGAAGATGGCGATGCGATCACCCGTCTCCGCTGCGAACATCATTTCAACAAACTGGAAGAATGTATCAATGATTTGGTTGTGGAAATGTATGACTGCGGTCTGGTGCGAACCGAAGAGCTCTATATGATCGCATACGGAATTGAAGCCCTGACACCGGACTCTCCTGTATTCCATATAACAGGCATATCCTCGGATGATGACGATGCTCCAGTCACCTCGCTTCCTCCGGTATCGACAGATGCACAGCGCAAGATCTATGAACGCTGGACCAGCTATGTAAATGCATTGCTGCAGCTTGTTGAGATCAGGACTTCAGAGGACAATAAAAAAGCGATCATTGACGGCCTTATGACCTACGGTCGTAAGAATCTGTTAACCCTGCTCTATAGTCCTGAATAAAAATATAGTAGAAGAATTAAGAATTAGAAAGACATATACATGGAACTTATAAAACCAACTTTATCGCAACTTGACATTTTAACTCCGTATCTGAGAGGTACCAGTATCAGAGACTGTGGTTTCTGTCCTGGAAATGCCATCTTATGGGCAGAGGAATACCATGTATCCTATACAATCCTCTCTGGTATGCTTGTATTTATATCAGAAGAAGGCGGAAAACCTTCTTCTTTTACGTTTCCGCTCGGCAAAGGCAAAGATTTTGTGAAAGATCTTCAGGATCCTGTCTATCTTCAGAATGCAAAAGCCGTATTTGAAGAAATCTGTGCCTGGTTTCAGTCAAAGGGTGTAACCCCCAGTGTCCACTGTGCGACACTGGAAATGTATGAAATCATCTCCGGCTGGTACGGCAAAAACTTCTCTTATACTCTGGATCCAGGTGATTTTGACTATATCTACACAGTAGAAAAGCTGACCGGTCTGCATGGAAAGAAGCTGCATGGCAAACGGAATCATATCAACAGCTTTCTGCGTAATTACCCGGATTATGAATACTATACAATCACAGATGAGCACATCGATGCCTGTCTTGCAGTCGCCAGATACTGGGTGGAAAAACACGATGTCCTGCAGCCGGATCTTGCAGAAGAACATGCTTATGAATATAATATCATCCGGAAAGCTCTTGCAAACAGGAAAAAACTTCAGATGACCGGAGGAATCATCTACGTCAATCACATCCCGTCTGCATTTACCTTAGGGGAACCGCTGACCGCAGATACCTTTGACGTACATTTTGAGAAAGCAGATGACAGTATTGACGGCATCTATCCTATGATCAATCAGTCATTTGTCACGCATGAGCTTCAGGCTTATACCTATGTAAACCGCGAAGAGGATCTCGGACTTCCCGGACTTCGTAAGTCTAAGATGTCCTACGTTCCGGATATCCTCTATAAAAAAGGAATCATTCAGTTAGCTGAAATCTGACAGCACTACTGAGTAATTGATAGAACAAAAGAATGGAGAGACAAAAATGAAAAAAGAAAATTGTATCGTAGCTCAATCCGGCGGTCCTACCGCTGCAATCAACGCTTCTTTAGCCGGTGTGATCGATGGAGTTCGAAAATCCGGTAGTTTTACAAGAATCTATGGTTCTTTGCATGGTATTACCGGCGTTCTGGAAAATAATATGATGGATATGTCACTGATGGCACTCTCCCATTTTCCTATGTTGAATACACTGGAGCTTACACCAGCCATGTATCTTGGCTCCTGTCGTTACAAGCTCCCGGATTATACCGAGGATCCCGCTCCATATAAGCAGATATTTGAACGTTTTGAAGAATATGGAATCAGTGCATTCTTCTATATCGGTGGAAATGACTCCATGGATACAGTTTTAAAGCTCAGCAACTATGCCAAATCCATCCAGTCAGATGTTAAGATCATCGGAGTACCAAAGACGATCGACAACGATCTGTTTGCAACCGACCATACACCGGGCTTTGGCTCTGCTGCCAAATATGTGGCTTCCACCGTATTAGAGATTGCACATGATGCTTATATCTATAAGATTCCGGCAGTTATCATCATCGAAATTATGGGTCGGGATGCCGGCTGGCTGACTGCATCTTCCGCTCTGGCCAGAACAACCTACAGTCAGGCTCCGGATCTGATCTATCTTCCGGAGGTTGCATTTTCAAAAGAACAGTTCTTAGCCGATGTTAAAGATAAACTTACAAAACAGAAAACGGTTATTGTTGCTGTTTCGGAGGGTATTCACGATGCTGACGGCAACTACATCAGCTCAGATTCTGCTGTTGCAGACAAATTCGGTCATGCACAGTTAAGCGGTGCCGGCAAGGCTCTGGAATATCTGGTTCGTGATGAAATCGGTGTTAAAGTACGTTCCATCGAGCTGAATGTATTACAGCGTTGTGCCGGTCATATTGCATCCAGAACCGATATTACAGAATCTTTTTCTCTTGGCCAGGCAGCAGTCAAATATGCTGCTGAAGGCAAGACCGGTATCATGGCTGCGATCGAACGAATCTCAAACGATCCGTATCAGTGGGTGATCAAATCCGCCGATGTTGCTGATATTGCAAACGAAGCAAAATCCGTTCCGGTTGAATGGATCAATGAAGCAGGAAATGATGTCACAGACGAAATGATCGACTATCTTCGTCCTCTGATCATCGGTGAGGTTTCATTACAGTATAAAGATGGACTTCCTGTATATCTTCCGGTCGATCACTTATTACATTAATTGCCTGTACATCAAAAAATACAATCAAAAATCCATGCGTCCGGTGAATTCATCAAGATAAACAATGCGCATGGATTTTTTTGTATAAAACGCACAACGTATGAAAATATGTCAAAAAAAACTTACTTTTAATTTGCAAATCGTTGTTTTTATGGTCATAATTTGTTCATAATTTATCGTTATTATATAGACAGTTCTTAATTCATAATTTTTTTCTTTGTTGTTGAAGATATTAGATAAGCCCTTTTCTTTTGAGAAGGGCTTATTTAATTTATACGGACTGCGCATATTTTCTATAGCTCTGTCCTTTCTTTCACGAATATTTATTTCGCCTCAAGGATCTCATGCACAATATGCCCAATAGATTCAAAAGCCTAAGATAACAAAAGCAGGATATCCTCACTCCTTATCGGAGGTATTGGATATCCTGCTTTTTACTGTTCCCATGCTCCGGAAATACCGGTCATGTTCACCAAATCCTTATATTTATTTTACTGTTACAATACATTTTGCAGTTTTCTTGCTGCCATCCTTTGCCTTCACAGTAATTGTTACTTTGCCCTTCTTCTTAGCTGTTACAAGACCGGATGCAGATACAGTTGCAACCTTCTTATTTGAAGATGTCCACTTTACTGTCTTATTACCTGCTGACTTTGGTCCTACAGTAGCTTTTAACAAATATGTTCCCTTCTTCTTGATCGTAACCTTTTTCTTATTCAGTTTGATCGTCTTAACCGGATTTGCAACGGTTACAGAACAGGTTGCGTAAACATTGCTTCCATCCTTCGCAGTACATGTAATCGTTACACGACCTGCTTTCTTAGCAGTTACAACACCCTTTGAGCTTACTGTTGCAATCTTTTTGTCTGAAGACTTCCAGGTTACAGCCTTGCTGGTTGCATTCTTTGGTCCAACCTTTGCTTTTAAGGTATATTTCTTACCCTTTAAGATTGTTCTCTGTGTCTGATTCAGTTTGATGGTCTGTACCGGATTTACAACCGTAACACTACAGGTTGCGAATACGCCGCTTCCATCCTTTGCTTTACATGTAATAACTGCCTTTCCTGCTGCCATTGCAGTAACCTGACCATAAGATGTTACCTGTGCAACCTTTGAATTTGAGGAGCTCCACTCTACAGTAGCCATATTCGCATTTTCCGGTAATACCGTCTGTGTTAAGGACTGTTTATTGCCCACAAATAATTTCATTGTCGTTGCATCTAACTTGATTGATGTAACTCTCTGCTTAACCGTTACACGGCAGGTTGTCTTAGCACCCATTCCGTCTGCAGCACTACATGTGATTACGGCTGTACCTCTTCCAACCGCTGTGATCATACCCTTCTGATCTACTTTTGCGATTTTCTCATCGGAAGATGACCATACAACCTTCTTATTACCTGCATTTGCCGGTAATACAGATGCTGCAATCGAAGCTTTTTCGCCTGCATTGATCTCAACTGCTGTCTTATCCAGTGTGATATTTGTGATCTGCTGTACAACTGTGACTTTAATTTCTTTTTCAATATTACTTCCATCCTGTGTTGTACATCTTATCGTTGTTGTTCCCGGTGCAACACCACGGATTCTTCCGATCGTATATGAGATTCCATCTACTGTCATTGTTCCACCCGAAACGGTTGCAATGGATGTATCATCCGATGACCAGGACAGTGTCTTTTTGGTTGCTGTATCCGGTGTTACCTTTGTTTTTACAACCGTATCTTTATCAATATATGCGACTACATTTGTCTGATCAACGGTAATATCTTTTGCAAGTTCATTAATTGTAAGATTAAACTGTGACTGTTTACCGCTTCCATCAAGAGCCTTGCAGTAAATGATTACTTTACCCTGCTTTAATGCGATGATCGTTCCATCAGCAGCAATTGCTGCAATGTTCTCATCCGAAGATGACCACTCTACATCCGGATTACTTGCATCTGCAGGCATAACATTTGCTGTTACTTTCATCTTCTCTCCGGAATTCATAACAGTTCCTTCTCTTACAATCTGAATTCCGGTTACTCTCTGTATAACTGTAATCTTGCACTCGGTTGATATACCATCTGCAATCGTACAGGTAATAATGGCTTCTCCCGGTGCTACTGCACTTACAATACCCGTGGTTGTTCCTACGGTTGCTACCTCCGGATTACTGCTGCTGTATTTCGGTTTAAATAAAGATGTATCTTCTGCCTGGATCTCTGCAATAAGTGTTACTCTTCTTTCCTCTGCAGTTGCTCCCTTGATCAGGGTATATTCTGTGTGATTTAAGGTTACACCATTTGCACTTGTATATACTGTGATCTCTGCTCTTGCATATATTCCCTGATTTGCCTTCAGCTTACAGAATATAGTAGCAGTTCCTTCAGAAATTGCTGTTACCTTACCATTCTGGTCAACCTGCGCTACGGTTTCATCACTGGATGACCATACAAGTTCTTTGTTTGTTGCGGTATCCGGTGTTACTGTTGCTGTGAATGTCTTAGATACACCTGTGAACATCGTTGTCTTCTGTTCTGACAGTGTTACACCTTCGCCCATCTGGGAAACATTTACCTTTAACACTGTATCTACACCTGAATCCTTTGAAATACAATGTAAGTATACTGTACCTGCCCCCTTTGCTGTCAACACGCCTGCATTGGTACAGGTTGCAACTTTATAATTTGATGCGCTGTCTTTATCTGCTGTTGTTGTAACCTTATAAGTAACGCCTGAATACTCTTTGTCTGCTACGCCTTCATCTGTATAGCAGGTTGCTGTAAGTGTTTTTGTTTTCAGGTCATCGCCAACCCAGCTTCCTGCTACCAGGTCGATCGTATCACCATCATTATATTCAACATTCTGTTTGTCTTTTAATACAACCTTTGTTACCGGCTTATGACAGTTGATCGTCATATAAGCTCTTGCTTTGTTATTGATATTTACATAAAGGGTTGCTGTTCCTGCACCAACACAGGTAAGCGTACCATCATTATCTACCTTGAATACCTTTTGATCACTGGAGCTCCAGGAAATGATATCCTTGGAATATTCGTTTTCCTTCTTATCCTTTGCAACTAATGTTGTGGTATCACCCACACGAAGGCTTAACTCTGCATTTCCACTGTTCACAATACTGCCATTTGAGGTATACCATACAATTAAGGATAATGGATTATCCACAATTAATTTAAACTTTGCTGTCTGTTTTCCAAGTCCGATATAGTAGCTGTATTCAACATTCTGTGTCTCTTCATTGGTAACGTCTGTATATAAGGTGTATCCCTGAAGTGTTGCATTCTTGATCAGATTATTACCATTCTGATCCGTCGTACGGATACATGCATATCCGATCGTATCATCCTTACGGTCTACACCGGAATACTCTGACTGATATCCATCGGCTACCAAATCCGCCATATTAAAGATGTAGTTTGGCTCTGAAAGAGAAATATGTCTGCTGTTATTTGTACAGGAGAACTCACCCTCCAACAGTCCAGGACAGGAAGATACATCGATTGCAACCAAAGCATTATTATCCAGCTTCAATGTAGTTAAACCTGTATTATTCTTAACGTCAATTCTCTGTAACCGGTTATTCGAAAGATCCAGCTCTGTCAGTGCTGTGTTTTTGCTCACATTGATCTCCATGAGCTGGTTGGAATTCAGATCCAGCTTCTCCAGTAACGGATTCTTTGTAACATCGATCGTGCTTAACTGCATAGCTCCAAGATTCAGATATTTCAGGACCGCATTCTTGCTGACATCCACAGACTGGATACTGTTATTGGACAGGTTCAATGTTTCCAGACTGGATTCTTTGGACACATCGATCGACTTGATCTTATTTCCTGCTACACTCAGTGTCAGTAGTGACGTTGCTCCATCCATATTTAATACATCTATGGAGTTATCATCTGCGATCAGTGTCTTAAGGCCGGTATCACCTGTAACATCCAGTTCTTTGATCGCACCCTGACCACCCGACAACATATGGGAACAATCAACATAGGCTAATTTTGTATGATCCGCACTGTTGCTTGATATATCTAACGTCTGCAGCTTTGTCATGCTCTGACAGTGCAGGAATTCCAGATTCGTGTTCTTGCTCAGATCCAGTACCGACAAAGCGTTGTAACCAACATTCAACCGCACAAGTGCCGGCAGCTTTGACAGATCGATTGAAGTCAACTGGTTTCCATATACATTTAATTCTTTCAGAGCTGCATAAGTCGTCTGGAATGTGATATCTGTGATCTGATTATAGGAAAGATTAACAGAAGCAAGCTGTTCTGCTTTCTTTGGTAATGTAAATGTCGTCAACTGGTCGCTCGATGCATTAATAGATTTCAGATTCTCCAGATCCGCTACATCCAGACTTCCAATTGCCTGACCGGAACAGTCCAGATATTCCAGTGACGTAAATACATCCACGCCTGCAAGACTTGATATCTTCTTTGAATATGTACTGATACTTACATTCAGTGATGTTACCGCATCAATTTCTTTTTCTGACAACGTGCCATCTTTATTTGTATCAAAATTCGATGATACATATGACCGAAAGTTCGCGTCGGTAAATGTCGAATTGATATCTACATCTCCCGTTGCAGCGACAGCTACCGGACCAATTCCGGCAAACGACTGGAATACCAGCGCAAACCCTAGTGCCGCTGAGATAAATTTCTTACCTTTTCTCATAGTTTACTCTCCTTCTTTTTACTCATCTGCCTGATTTTGTTCTGTTAAAACATCGTTCCGGGCAGAATTCACCTAGATAACATCTATTTTAAACGCCCCCGGTTTTTCTGTCAATAAGTATAAAAGAAAACCCAAAAAATTAGAAAATTTGCACATATTTAACAGAAAAAACTGCCATGCAGACATCCTTACTCCGGACATCTGCATAACAGTTTCTTCTATAAATATATTTAGCTGTTCAGGTTTGTATATCCAACCAACATCGAATCTACTGCAACAGCAGCTTCTCTACCTTCATGGATCGCCCATACGACCAGCGACTGGCCTCTGTGCATATCACCTGCAACAAATACCTTTGGCACATTTGTTGCATAGGACTTCGGACATGCAGTCTTCACATTCGTACGTTCATTTAATTCTACGCCAAAGCTGTCTGCTACATACTTCTGGCTGCCAAGAAATCCGGCTGCGATCAGAACAACTTCACAGTCGATCACATACTCACTGTCCGGTACCTCTGTCATATTCATACGGCCGGTCTTTGGATCCTTCTGCCAGTCAAGTTTTACGCACTTGGCTCCCTTCACATTACCATCCTTATCCTTTAAGAACTCCTTAACGGTCGTCTCATAGATACGAGGATCGTGTCCGTATACTGCAATTGCTTCCTGCTGACCATAATCGGTCTTGCAGACTCTCGGCCACTCCGGCCATGGGTTATTCTCTGCTCTCTGATCCGGAAGCTTCGGCATCATCTCAAGCTGGGTAACACTCTTTGCTCCTTCTCTGACGGCAGTTCCCACACAGTCATTACCGGTATCACCGCCGCCGATAACCAGAACATTTTTACCCTTGCAGTTCACGAACTGCTTATCTGCAAACTTTGAATTTACAAGACTCTTTGTCGTTGTCTTTAAGAAATCAACCGCAAAATAGATTCCCTTCGCATCTCTGCCTGCTGCCTTGATATCTCTTGGATTGGATGCGCCGCAGGCAAGTACAACTGCATCATATTCCTTTAACAGATCTTCTGCCTTTACATACTTCTGATTTGGATTCTTCAGATATCCTGTGATCTGGTCATCCTTTGGATACGGTGACTTTGCTGTGGACTTTCCGGTTGCCACTTCTGTATTTAATATAAAACGGATGCCTCGCTTTTCCATATATGCGATCTTACGGTCGATGACTTCTTTTTCCAGTTTCATATTTGGAATACCATACATCAGAAGTCCGCCCGGTCTGTCACTTCTCTCATATACAGTGACGTCATGTCCACGGCTGTTTAACATATCCGCTACAGCAAGTCCGGATGGACCGGAACCGATCACGGCAACTTTTTTGTCAGTTTTTCCTTTTGGAGGCTGATCATTTACCAGACCATTTGCATAGGCATATTCAATGATCGCACGTTCATTTTCTCTTACGGATACCGGATCACCGTTAATATTACAGGTACACGCCTTCTCACAGAGAGCCGGACATACACGGCTGGTAAATTCAGGAAAATTATTGGTCTTGCTCAGTCTGGCATAAGCATGTTCCCAGTTGTCATTATAGATCATATCGTTCCATTCAGGGATCAGATTATTTAACGGACAACCGGATGCCATACCGCCGATCATCATACCTGCCTGACAGAATGGAACACCACAGTCCATACATCTGGCAGCCTGGATCTTCTGTTCTTCAAGACTTAATGGTATATGGAATTCATTGAAATTCTTAATTCTTTCTTCCGGAGCGATCTCTATACTGGTTTCTCTTTCATATTCTAAAAATCCCGTTGGCTTTCCCATATCTATTTACCTCCATTTTTAATCTTGTAGAATGCTTCGATCGTTGCCTGTTCACTGGTCAGACCCTTTTCTTCCATCGCAACAATGGTGTTCATCATCTTCTCATAATCCTTTGGAATGATCTTCTTGAATTTTGGAAGATACTCATTAAACTTATCCAGGATTCGTTTTCCAATCTCTGAATTTGTATAATTTACATGATCCATGATCATCTGCTTCAGTTCACCGATCTCATATTTGTCGGATACTGCTTCCACATGGATCATTTCCTTATTCAGACGCTTATACAGGTCATTCTCCATATCAAGAACATATGCGATACCACCACTCATGCC
>OJME01002252.1_pt1 | contig 13424 bp, 18 predicted proteins | sample 1597151 | NCBI WGS metagenome assembly OJME01 (sample SAMEA2452118, study PRJEB22498) | human gut metagenome | biome: human feces; feature: human gut; material: feces | place: Australia | collected 2012
ATTGCCCACTTCCGGCGTTACGAAAGAAAAACTGGATAACCTACCGACCGGAGAGAGAAATATTCTGCTTTTGGTGTCCTACCGTCTTTTGTCCGCTGTTTATGCTCCGCACACCTACACCGCTACTAAAGTAGTCTTGGATATTGAGGGCGAACCTTTCACGGCCACCGGCAGAGAAGAAATTGACCTTGGCTTTAAGCAGATTGACGATCAGGTAAAAAAAGCCGTAAAAGCACAGGAAGAAAAAGAGGACGCTCCGGACACTCCGGAAAACGCGGTGCTGCCGCCCATGAGCGAGGGAAACACCTTTACCGCGTCCGAAGTAAAAGCTGAACCAAAGAAAACAAAGCCGCAGCCGTCCTATACCGAAGATACTTTACTCAAAGCTATGGAAACTGCCGGGAAAAGCATAGTTGATGAAGAACTGAAAGACGCTATGAAAGATAGTGGGCTTGGAACCCCGGCAACAAGAGCCGGTATCATTGAGAACATTGTTAAGGCCGGATATATCGTGAGAAACGGCAAAAAGCTGCTACCGACTGAAACGGCATATACTTTCATTGACCTTGTCACCGACAAAATCAAGGAGCCGGAGCTAACCGCAGAATGGGAAAAACAGCTTGCCGCGATCCAGCGAGGGGAAAAAAACCCGACTGATTTCATGCAAGAGATCAGTGGCTTTATCCGTTCCTTTGTGATGGACACAAAGGCTTTGTATTCGCCGGAGCAAAGCACCGGCGTTTTTCAGAGTGAGAGAGAGAGTATAGGCATTTGCCCAAAATGCGGTAAAAAGGTTGTAGAGTACCCAAAGAGCTTTTCTTGTGAAAGCGGAAAGGGCGGCTGCGGCTTTGTGATTTGGAAAACCACGGCCAGCAAAGCTATTTCAAAGGCACAAGCTGTAAAGCTACTGGCAAAGGGGAAAACTGATCTTATCAAGGGATTTACAAGCAAAGCCGGAAAGCCTTTTGACGCAAACCTTGTTCTGAAAGAAGATAAAACTGTGGGATTTGATTTCCCGCCGAGAAAGTGAGGTAATTTTTAATGAAGCCTATTTCAAAGAAGTTTATTGTTATCGTTGCTCTTGTCGGTGTTCTTGTATTGGCCGCTGCGATCGTGGTCGCTGTACTACATAAGAATAGTAATCCAGCCATAAGCATTGTTGGCACATGGTACAGCGATAAGCCGGATAGCGTCACCTTCGGCAAAGAGGGTAATTACTCTTTTGCAGAGTGGAACGGCGGCAATCCGTGGCTTTCTTTTGCTGGCACATATAGCGTTTCCGGAAACACTGTAACCCTGCAAAGCGCACAGGACGGAACAACCACGCTTACGATCAATCAGGCCCAGGACGGCAGCTATACCTTGACCGGGAAATATACCTATTATCAGACCGAGGAAGCCGCAAAAGCCGCCCTAACCGCAGCGGCAGCTCAGGCCGCAGAAGATGAAGCGAATATCATTCCAAACACGGTTAATAAGCTACTGGGTGAATGGACAAGTCTTGACGGAGCAACTACTTGTACTTTCACAGAAACCGGAATTACCGTCCATACAGCAGCAACAAACGTTTTGCCGGAAGAAACGCTATATCACGAGTACGAGATTATTTCTGATAAACTAATCAAGATCGTCAAGAGCGGAGCCGCAGCGAATTACCCCTATACGCTGACTGAAAGCAGCGATGGCGTTATGACATTCTATTGCACCGGAATTGAATATGCTCCGACTTACACAAAAGGCACTCTTTCTGTGCAAGAACGCGCTGAAAGATATAAAGCTGTTTATGGAATTTATCCATACAATTATAATCAATCTATAAACAACAATACAGACAACACAATCACCGATCGCGTTATAAGTTCTGAAAGAAATCCCGATGTTTCCGAATATGCCAGGGAACTGGACGCTTATGTAAAAGATATGATTGTAGGCACATGGAAAGGAACCTTTGACGAATGGCCGACCGCAGATAGCATTTATTGGAGCTATACCTTTTCCGCAGACGGCACATATTCCTTTACAAACGGCACTACAACCGAAGCCGGAACTTATACTATCACGAGTGATCCGAATAACAATTATTATCACAGCTCCATGCAACTCACCTTTGACGGTGGAGAAAGAACCATGCAATTTTACTTCACTACCACTAATCCGGTAAAAATGATTACTGACGATCAGACTGATCCAACCTATCTTAAAAGTTTGGTCTGAAAACTTGTTTTGTGAAACGTTTTCTGAACTTTATTTTTCAGACATGAAAATAGACTAAATTTGCCCGAAAAAACCGTGCTTTTGTGCATCAAAAATTTTGTCTGATAAACGATCGTTTATCAGACAAGATAATTTATTTGCATTTTGCATTTTTCGTGTTGCCGGGCACTCCCTTTATGGATTATAATTTTCCTTGATAAGTGCGAAAGGGGCTTAAATATATGAGATTTGGGTATGCAAGAGTAAGTACAGAGGATCAGAAAACGGACAGACAGCTTGACGCGCTCCGGGAATATGGCGTAGATGAAATCTTTTCAGAGAAAATATCGGGAACAAAAAGGAGCCGTCCTGAACTTAACCGACTATTAGATAAACTCCGCTCCGGAGATACGCTTGTGGTATATGAATTAAAAAGGCTTGGCCGAAACACAAAGCAGCTTTTGGCATTGGCCGAGGAGTTTCAGGCAAATCAAATTGAGTTTGTAAGCCTAACGGAAAAAATTGATACCACTACGCCTATGGGGCGGTTTGTATTCACTACATGGTGTGCGCTGGCGCAGCTTGACCGAGATATTATATCCGAAAATACAAAATCCGGCCTTGCTGCTGCCAAAGCGCGTGGTCGCGTAGGCGGCAGAAAGCCGCACGACAAAAAACAGGTAGATACTGCTTTGAAAATGTACTTCTCAAACGAGTATTCGATTAAAGAAATTACTGCGGCAACCGGTATTTCTAAACCGAGCCTTTATGAGTATGTACGAAAGGAGAAGCAAGAAAGGGAGCCTAAAAATGCCAAAGAATAATGATAAGCTCAAAGAACTTTTGGAACAGGCAGAACAAGGAACGAAAGCAGTTTTTGAGAGTGAAAATTATCGCAATTACCTTGCCACCATGTCAAAGTTTCATTCATATAGCTTTAGAAACAGCCTATTGATCCTTATGCAAAAGCCGGAAGCAACCCATGTAGCCGGTTATGCTGCGTGGAAGAAAAAGTTTAACCGGCAAGTACAGCGTGGAGAAAGTGGTATTCAAATTGTAGGTTATTCTCCCCGCAAAGTTAATGTGGAACAGGAGAAAAAGGATAGTTCCGGCAACACCATTATCGGAGCAGACGGAAAGCCAGTTATGGAAAAGTTACCAGGCAAGTACCGTCTTATGTTCCGGTTTCCGTGTTCGATGTAAGCCAAACCGAGGGTGAACCACTCCCGCAGCTCGTCAACGAGCTAAACGGCAGTGTGGAAGCATATCAAGACCTTATGCAAGCAATCCGTGATGTTTCCCCATTCCCGGTATCTTTTGAAGAAATACAGGGTGGCGCAAAAGGCTTTTGCGATCCTGTCACCCAGCGTATTGTAATTCAGCAAGGAATGAGTGAAGCGCAGAGTGTAAAAACGGCCATACACGAAGTTACTCACGCAGATTTACACGCGCCGGAACAAAACCTTATTCTTGCCGATCGGACAGATCGGCGCACAAGAGAAATTGAAGCCGAAAGCACCGCTTTTGTCGTGTGTGAGCATTACGGAATTGATACTTCCGATTATACTTTTCCTTACTTGGCTTCATGGAGCAGCAGTAAAGAGTTGGCCGAGTTGCAAAGCTCTCTTGAAACAATCCAAAAGCAAGCTGGGGATCTGATTGATAAAATCGACACCCGGCTTACAGAGCTTCAAAAGGATAAGGAAAAGGATCTCTTTACAGAGATTACGCCGGATCAGGTAAAAACCCTCGCTTCCTCTTTTGAAAAAGAAGATCGCCCCTTTATCATATACCAGCTTAAAGAAAACGCAGACAACCGGAATATCCGTTTTGAGGGATTAGATCAGCTCCGGCAAGCAAATATAACTCCTACGCTTCCTATGTATGATAAAGTTTATACTGGAAAACTACCAGCGGGAAAAAACCTTGATGATTTATTTACAGAGTTCAACATAAATCGCCCGGCTGATTTTACCGGGCATAGCCTTTCTGTTTCTGATATTATCGCAATCAAAGAGGAGTTCGGTATTACCGCCTATTATGTAGATAGTTTTGGCTTTGAAAAGCTGCCGGAGTTCGCACAAGACATAGAGGATCAGCAGCAAGAAGCTGATGTAGCAAGTTTTGAAAAATATCAAGGCATTTCATCAGAGGAAGCCCGCCGCCATGAGGAAATGCTTGATACAGTCCGATTTGACGGTGATATTGACCTTGACCGGGAAAAGACGAGGGAACAGCTTGGCTTTCGAGATCAGAACAAAGAACAGCCAAAGGCGGCACAGGAGCCGCAAAAGAAAATAAGCATGAAAGAACGCATGGCCGCAGCACAAGCCGAAGCTGACCGGCGTAATAGTTCCCACTCTCTCAATCAGCCCCAGCGCGACAAGACAGCAGAAAGGGGGGAATAATCATGTTTACCATTGATGAATTAAGCATTGTCAAAATGTATTGTGGTTTCTCTCAAAACCGCGATAGTGTTATAGCAACTCTCAATGACAGCTTGCCTTTAATTGAGGATCAAGAAATTAAGAAAACCGTTGAAGCAGCAATCCGGAAAGCCAATGCTATGACACAGGAAGCCTTTGCCGCTCTTGATCTCTCCGACACCTTGAATGTCGTTGCGGAATAAAATACCAAAGTACTAAAAATGCAAAAAAACATCTTGACATAATTTGAGCTTTTGCGTATAATAATAATACCGGGTAGAGATACCCAGCCTGAAAAGTGCCCTGCCGCTTTAAGAGCAGATCATTTATGAAAAGTGCCCTGCCGCTTTAAGAGCAGATCATTTATGAAAGGTGCGCCACGGCCTTAACGGTGGCTGTAATGAGCAAAAAGGGGCGGCTTGTACCGTCCCTTTTCCTTATTCAGAAAGGGTATCTATGGAAAAACTTAATTTTTATACTGTGGATTTGGACTATGTGAATTATCTGAAAAAAGCAGAACAGGACAAAAGGGGCTTTAGCCGTGTTCCAAACATGGAATATGGAAATCTCCGAAAGCCAAAATTCCTTTGTGGGATAGTTTTACAAGTCAACAACATTGATTACTATGTGCCGGTTACTTCCTACACCCAACAGAAGCCAGATAATTTTTTAATTAAAGCTGACAATGGGCAAGTAACAAGCTCCCTGCGTTTCAATTATATGTTTCCTATTCCGAAAGAGCTTGTGGCTGAAAGAACCATTGCCGGTGAGCCGGATCGGGCTTACCGGGCATTATTGGCACAGGAATTAAAGTACTGTATCAAAAATCAGGAAACCATTCAGCATTTAGCAGAGCGTACATATAAAAGGGTGCTTCTCGGTAAGGATCAAGGGCTTGTTGCAAATAGCTGCGCTTTCCAGCTCTTAGAGCAAGAATGTAAAACCTATCTTTTAAGCCCGGAAAAGGAAACGGCCAAAGCAGCACCGACCAAAGCAAGCATGAAAGAGCGCATGGCCGCAGCACAAGCCGAAAGTGACCGGCGTAACAGTTCCCACGCTCCCAATCAGCACCACGACAAAAACCACGATCTTGAAAAGTAAGTAAAAGCCCACTACCGTAGCCGGTGGTGGGCTTTTTGTTTTACTGCCTATACACCTTGCGCGGGCTAAAATAATCCGGGTAACGCAGCTTTACCGCTTCCACGAAAAATGGCGCATAGGAACAGCAAAAGGTATCTGATACGCTGTATAGCTGGCACTCTTTGAAGCTGTACTGGGGATTATCGTCTTTATCGTATTCAATGGCCGTCGGGGTGCTGCCTGTAAATAGCTGAAAAGCAAGCCTTGTGATCCGCACGCTGCCGCTGGTCTGCCACCCGTTATTTATCACTTCCGGTTTAATTGTCCTCTCTTTTTCATCATAAAAGCTGCTCCACCGGCTCCGGGTGTCCTGGCTAATTCCCACGGTGTAGATCAGGGCTTTCAAATAGCAATCTGCATTTAACCGCTCACAGGTCTGCTTGAAAAACTCGTAATGCTCCTTGCTGGCAAACATCGGTTCTTGGTTTTCTGTAAATATACTCACTTCTTGTTCCTCTCTTTCTTTTTTGAAAATTAACTTTCAAATTATGTTTCTTGTTCAAAGGGTACTTTGCATTCCCCGCAAATCACATTTACCCCTCTTGAAGCCCGAATAATGCAGCCACATTTTGGGCAAACATACTTTCTCAAGCTCTGCTTGGTTTTCGGCGGCTCTGTGGCTCCCTGTGCGCCGTTTTCCGGCTCTCCCTCGTCTATTTCCCCACCCTCGCCCCCCGGTGCTTCTGTGGGCGTTATAGTGGCCTTTGGCGGGGAGTGTCGTTCCCTTGTTACTACAAACACGCTTTTGTCCGCATTTTCTTCTACATGCAAAAAGAAAAAAGCAGCCCCAGCCGATCGGCCAGAGCTGCCGATCGAGCGCAGCCCTTTGATTGCTTTTTTTAGCAGAGCCGCCCGTCCTTGCGTCTTTGAGGTCTAAACTTGCCGAAAGGCGAGGGGTAAGAAGTGATCTTTGATTGCTTCTTTCCCTTCGCCGCAAGGCGGGTGCAGCCCCCAAAGCACCGGAAGTCAAGGGGACTGTGGAATACCGGAACGCAGCGAGGATATGCCGCAAAAGCTCCTTTACTGCCGGTGAGCCGTCACAAGCTCTTGTAGACCTCGCTGCGGTGTCCAATATTCAAGGCGAGTATAACGAGCCTATCATCTTCTATTTGGCAAATAAGCCGGTAATCCCCTATTCTGTACCGCCATTGCCCGCTGCGGTTTGCTGTAAGCCCTTTTCCGTGTTGCCGGGGATCGGTGCAGCCAATTAGATTTTTCTCAATCCATGCCTTTATCATGCGCTTTGTGTAACTGTCGAGTTTCTTAAACTCTTTGTCAAAGCGTGTGGTGGTTTCGACACTATAATTCATAGACCGCACTCTTTCCAAAGTTCGGCAATAGGTGTACTCTTTTTACCGCCTTTGATATATTCGGAATAGGCTTCATCTGCAAGAGCAATGTCATATTCATCTTCGATCCGCTCAAACAATGCTCTTTTGAACGCTTCTCCCAAAGAGAGCGAATGGATTTTTGCGTAGCTGTCAGCCAACCGCTTTTCTTCCTCGGAAAGTCTGATTGAAAAAGCCATAATATCAACTCCTTTCTTGTAGTACATTGTACTATATTCTATGCTGCTTGTCAATATTGTTTCCCATGGGCTTGAAAAAATCCTTTTTACAGCTCTTGATTTTCCCGCTCTTTTCGTTTTTCCTGTGGTTCTTTTGGCTGCTGGTAGATCTCTTTTACTATCCGCTGCGCTTGCCGGAGCGCGTCAATTTTTGCAGTGGTTTCTTTGAGAGCCGCCGACAGCTCCGATACCTTGCCATCTTGCTCCTTTACCAAAGTTAAAACTTTTTCCGGATCAACATTTGTATTTACACCCAGCTTTTCAAGCTGTGCCGCTGCATGATCGAAAGCGGCCAGCTCGCCCTCATGCAGCCTGGCATATTTAGCCTTTCTAAAAGGAAGTTGCTTTTCAAGCTCTTGCTTTATAGGAAGATACTGATTAAATGCAAGTAAGTACTTTGCCGCATTTTTATATTGCTGGTTCTTTCTGGAAAGTTCTGTCATTGTTGACCGGACACCCGCCGCCTTTTCAGACAAGCCGTTGATCCTGATTTCAAAATCATTTTCTTGCTGTATGTTCTCCTGTCGGATCGTCATTAAGGCTGCGGCCAGTTCTTTTGTGGCGGCAAGTGTTGTTCTCTGTGCTTCCCACTCCACTTTTTTATCATAAGAGGAAAATACCGGCTGCGGTGCAGAAGCGGCGTTTTTCTCTCCCCGATGTTTGGTTTCTTCCTCTTTTTGAAGCTCTCTTACTTTTGGTGCTGCCAATCTCGCAACAATCTTTTCCCTTGTATATTCTTCTCCGATCCTATCGCCACGGCAATATCTTTCTTGTCCCGAACCGGCAATTTTGAAAGAAATTCTTTTCCCCTCTTTTATCTCAACATTTGCTTTCCGCAGATTTTCTTTGAAGCTGTCATAATCGGTTGCCGCTTCAATGGCCTTATCAATATTTTCTTTGATCTGTGCTTTCCATGATGTGCCTGCACGGTGCTGTTCCCATTCGTAATGTGTAGGGCTTTTTTGCTTTAGGTTTGGATTTTGAATTATAGAAAGTCCCTGTTCTTCACAAAGACGATCACTTACTTTTCGCAAAAGTGCAGCCGTTTTATAAGGCTTGGTTTCATATTTTTTATAGTCATAGAAAGAAACAGAGTTGAAAATTATGTGATTGTGAATATGCCCCTTATCAACATGAGTGCTGATTACATACTCGTGCTTCCCTTGCAATATTTCATCAGCCCATTTTTTACCGAGTTCATGCGCCTGTTCCGGTGTGATTCTATCATAAGGAGAAAAACTCTGTATCATGTGAAAAGCTAAAATATCTGCTCCACCAGTCTTTGCATAATCCCCTTTCATTTCTCTTGCCAATGCTGCCGTCATACGATACTCAACTGACGCAGAAATAGGATCAACATTATAACCGGACACAAGAAGTTGCTCCTGCGTTTTCGCAGGATTTTCTATATAATCCAACGCCTTATTTAAGGTTGTTTTTATAGCGTGTATTCTTGTGTAAGCCATGGCTTTATTCCTCTATCATTTTTACAAGACGCTCTGTGCACGCCCTTTTCACATTTCCATAATACTGTTTCAAATCGTCAATGTCTTGCTGGTATATGCTTCGTGTTTCATTTGCTCTCAATGCAATTTGGTTGATGTTTCGAGCAAGGTTAGACAGTTCTTTTGTTAGAGCTTTTAACTCTGAAAAATCACGCTTTATTACATATCCATCTATCAGCATTTTCCGCGCATACATGGAAAAGTTAGTAGTTCCAACTTGAAGCATTTTCTGTCGTATCATATCAGCTTCTTCTTCCGAAACAAAAAGTTGCAGCCGCACCGTTCTTTCTCTATTTGCCATCTTGCAAATACCTTCCTTTCGTTCTTTATGAAAAGCCGTGCTTTTCTTCTCCGGCGTTAGCCGGTGGGGTTTGGGGCAACGCACCAACAAGCAGAAACAGAGGAAATTGCCCCGTGGCAATTTTCGGCGTTTCGTGGAAGTGTGCTAACACTTCCAATGCTTGTTATTCTTCGCTCCGCTCTTTTTTTAAGTATAGGATACCATTCACTTTTATGCAAGAGTTTGTTTCGTATAAGAAAAGCCGCCCCGAAAGGCGGCTTTCAAATATTAGCTTTTTCTTTCAGGATAATAGGCTTCCTCTTGCCGTTCTCTCCGTCTGCGTTCTTCCTCTATATCTGCTCTGCGCTGAATGTCCATTGCCGCCGCTCTCGCCCGGCTTCGTTCCTCTGCCTGTTTCATTTGCTCTTGAATTGGCATTTTAGGTGCGCTCTCGTCAATCGTCCGTTTTGCTTCTTCCTCGTTTTTGCACATTCGCCATTCATCGCCCAGCTTTGGATTGTTTTCGTCCGGTTTAAAAATCAAGATACTATTCCGTATATATCTGCTTCCGCTTGATGTGTTAATATCTCTGCCGTCTTGTTCTTCAACTTCGTAAAGCAAATAGGAACGATATTCCCCTAATCGTTTCATGGTTCACCGCCTTTCATTTGTGACAACTTATAAATATTGTTCAAGGGCTTTTTGCACAATTTGGCCGGGTGTCTTTCCGACTTTATCCGCAGCGACTTTCATAGCTGCATAGGTTTCTTTGTTCAAGGAAAGAGCAATCTCAATGCCGGTTCTTGCAATAGCGGATTTATCCGTTTCCTTTTCTTTCAAAGCGTCCTGAACCCGCAGCTCCTTTGCCTGATCCGGGGTAAGGTAAATAGATACCTGAATGTTCTTTTCCTTATTGGGTTTGCGTCCAACTTTCACCGGAGCAGCTTTAACTTCTTCCGCGACCGGCAGCTTTGCCGCTGCTTCTGCTTCGCCGGAATTAACTTCCGGTGCTTCGCTTTCATCATGGCCGACAATCCCTCGAAACAACGCCGAGGTATCAACCTTACTTTTCTTCGTTCCCATTACTTATTTTCCCCTTTCAAATACTCTTCAATAAAAGCGGCATAATCTCCCGCAACAGCAGCGTCCGCTTTATAACTGAATATGTCTGTCTTTCGCGTCTGTGCTTCCTCAACAACAACAGATGAACGGATTGTGGTTTGATACATCGGAGCGTCCATGTACTGTGCAAGCTGCTCTGTCAACTCTTTCATGTCGCGGTTGTTGATGGTGCGTGGATTATACTTTGTAAGAAGAATACCTGCAATCTTTACTTTCTTATTGCAGTACCTCTGCACATTCTTAATTGTATCATAAAGTTGACCAATACCGTTTGCCGCAAAGATACCGGCTGTTGTTGGTACAATTACATCATCAGCAACAGTAAAGGCATTGATCGTCATAAGCCCCAGCGCGGGCGGCGTATCAATCACAATATAATCATAATCGCACATGATCGGCGCAAGCATTTCTTTCAATCTTTGTTCTTTGCCAATCTGTGCAATCTCCTGTTCTGCACCAGCAAGCATAATATTTGCCGGGATAATATCAAACATATCCATTTTCTGAATTGCTTCTTTTGCTGTGGTTTCCATTTTCAGCAATTCATAAACGGTTACTTCGTGCTGGTTATCAGCTCCGACACTGTCGGACAAATTGCCTTGCGGATCAACATCAACCGCCAGCACATTAAAACCTTTCTTTTTCAGTCCGGCAGCAAGTGCCCCGCTTGTCGTAGTCTTGGCAACGCCACCTTTTTGATTTGCGATTGCAATTACTTTAGCCATTTGGATTTCCTCTCTTTCCCTTTGTTAATTCAGAATTGAATGCGTCATAAAGTACTTTCTCGCATTGTCCCCCAAAATCAGTTTTTTTCATTTCTTCGGGTGGAAGCTCCGGCAAAAAGTCGCGCATATATTCTTCAAAGCTATCATAAGGACATCTCCCCACCTTTTTCATCTTATCGTACTGCTGGCGCAGACCGCCCACCCCAAATTTTAATTCTTTTGGATCAGGTAAGAACGACATACTTTCTTTTCTCCTTTCGTACTTTAGTGTTTTGGTACTAAAATCATTATACCTAACTCGCTTTTTAGTGTCAAGCATTTATAGTACTAAAACTGCAAAAAAGAAAGCCGCTTTTCGCAGCTCCCTTTAATTGCACTATATCCGTGCTATATCGGCATACATTCCTATGCTCCCAGTTTGCATAGCGTCCCAAATACAGGCTTTCATGTACTGCATAGGATTTCTTATGTCCTGATCGAGCGCAGCCCTTTTATAGTTTTCTCGTGCCGGATCAGCAAACTCGGAAATATCAACATAGTAATCCTCAAACTTGGCAAGCTGGTTAATCTTATCAATAACCTTTGCGTAAGTAGTGATACTGCCTTTCAGTGCCATGGGCTTGTCAGCGCAGCACATTTCAATCAAGGCTTCAACAAACAAGTTGTAAATCCGTTGCTCAAACCCGTCTTTATAGCCACTGGGAAAGAATGTGTCCCACTCTACCATGAAATGAATAGCAGCAATCATCTTTTCAGGATCGGACTTGAAGTAATACGGCAATTTTTTCTGTTTTAGCAGCTCTGTTTCTACTTCATAAGAAATATCACGTTTAACATCTCTCGCTCCCTCTATCTGTTCCGGCTGCGCCGGTTGTTGATTGAGAGAGTGATTATATAGAACGTTGTTTTTATTAGAATTGTTTTTATTAGTGTCCTGTTTTTTACTGTCCTGTATTTGCGTGTCCTGTTTTTTACCGTCCTGTATTTCAAGCTCCGTGTCCTGTTTTTTACTGTCCTGTTTTTCCGTGTCCTGTTTTTTACCGTCCTGTGTAGAACAGGAAAAAACCGTCTTTTTTTGGGCGTTTGCAGCGTTTGGCGTATCATTCAAGTAATAATCATTTACTTGTAGCCTACCGTCTATATGTCGCTGTACGGCGGTAATATAGTTAAGCTCCGTCAGCAGCTTATAGAACTTATAGTAAGTCTTTTCTGCAATTCCCAAATGAAAAAGGATCTTCTCCTTTTTTGGAAAGGCATTATTTCCGGAGCCGGTGAAGCTGCAAAAGTAAGCGTAAACTCCCTTTGCTTTAACAGGAAGCCGAGGATCAATCATAACAGCTTTCGGGATCATGCCAAATCCCGCAGCTTTCAGGCCGGAAAACCTGATCCGGCTGTAAGCAAGGCCGTGTTTGGTATCTTCGGGTTTTTCAGAAAACTTTTTAGGGTTTGATACCAGCGTATAGATATTCTTGCCGTAAATAGCCCCGGAGTTGCCGCCTTGTTGCTCCACGGTGATATAGCCTTGATCCGTGAGCTGCCGAAAGTGTTTATAATAAGCGTCCTTTGACATAGGCAGATCAGATAGGATTTTATCTCTCCCCGGAAAGGTTGCACTTCCGTTTCCGGCAAAACTGCAAAAATAGGCATAGATAGTTTTTGCTTCGATCGACAAATCGGGATCGAGCATGACATACTTCGGCAAAATACCAAAGCCTTTGAAATTGATACCCTCTACTTTAAGTTGATCTCCGAAGCTGATAACCTTTTCCATTTACCTACCCCCGCTTAATTGGTGCTGGTAGCCGTCCAACATATCATTGATAAGGCGCACTCTTTTTTTTCCAATAATCTTTGATATTGTCGGATTAAGGTCAGCTCCACAAAACAGCTTGTCCGGCATGGCATTTGCATACCAAAAGATAATCTCTCTGATCCGGTCATTATCAATCTGCCGGGAAGTGTACGCGGTGCAAGCTCTCTTTATTTCATCGGCCAACATTTTAACAGTGGTCGGATATTGCATAAAATCGTTTCCCATAAATCGACTTCCTCCAATCTTTTACTTTTACAACTCATTTTACACCAAAATTACACCACCGTCAAGAAGAAAAGCCGCCCTCGTGGGGCAGCTCTCTTTTCACCACTCCGAAAAAAGAACCGCCGTTCATATCGTGGTGTTTTAGTATTAAAGTACTGTGGTACTATAATAATTATAGAAAAATGCAATTAAAGTGTCAAACATTTATAGTAATAAAAATGTAATTTACATAATCGGTTATAAATTGGGATTTTTCTTTCACAAAAAAATCTTTCAAAAAAATGTTGACACAAAGAAGAACAAACAGTAAAATAAGTATGAAAAAGGGGGTATGAAACAAGAAAGGGGTTGACAAAGAATGAGGAAGCAGTACAATCATTTGAGCAGAGCAGAGCAGAGCAGAGCAGAGCAGAGCAGAGCAGAGCAGA
>OJME01002256.1_pt1 | contig 13417 bp, 19 predicted proteins | sample 1597151 | NCBI WGS metagenome assembly OJME01 (sample SAMEA2452118, study PRJEB22498) | human gut metagenome | biome: human feces; feature: human gut; material: feces | place: Australia | collected 2012
AGTTTGTAGAGAAATTGGCAGAACACGGCAACGGTATAGCACTACTTTTTAACCGATGTGACAGCAATAAGTTTCAAGACATCATCTTCAAGAAAGCAACCGGTATGATGTTTTTGAGGAATCGAATAAAATTCTTCCGTCCAGACGGAACTCGTGGGGATTCTCCTGGCTGTGGCAGTATTCTCATCGCTTTTGGTGAGGATAATGCAGAAATATTGAGAACCTGCGATATTGCAGGCAAGTACGTTAGAATAAATTAGAATGACAAAAAGATGAATAAAGAAGAATTTTTAAGCAAAAGATACGCCATTGATTTAAAGCTAAAAGAATTGAATGGAGAAAGGGAACAGTTGGAAAAGGAATACATTGAATCTAACCAAGGATTCCCTATTGGAAGCAAAGTCTGTATAACGGTCCTGGCTCATGAAAGGATATTAGTTCCCGAAGCGAAGAAGTTAGCCTATATTGCAGATTATGATATTGATGATAACGGAGAGGTTGTACCCTCTTTAAGACAGTTGGATTGCAATGGGGGCATGTCAGCAATACCTTTATTTGTTAATTTAAAGAAGGCTATAATTGAATTAGCGTAAATCAGATTAGGAATGAATATGAGTGGAAAAGATGTATTAAGGCTATTACTTATCAGTTACGGTTTTTGCCGTAATATTGAGATAAGTACTTATATTGGAGATGGTGGATGGATTGGTTACGAAGTATCGGCTAGTAATGACGATGGCATTGAATACTATGCAGTAGATTGTGAAGGTTTACTTTTTCATATATACGAGATACAGAAATTTATGAGAGATGGAAATATTGAACCTCGTTTAATGCTTGGAAACTCTAGCAACAAACATCTTCTTTCAGATGAGTCTTTAAATAAGCTACTGAATATGTCAGAGAATAAAAATTACTGTAAAACAAACCCTTATGAATAGGCGTAAAACTGATATAGATATGAACAATTTAAAATTATATATCGCCCGTGACGAAGGCAAATGGGATGAAGATGTACAAAAGGCAGGAGAACTGAACCTGTTCTATGACACCCCGCAACTTCTGTTTAACGTAAAAGACTGGACATCATACTGGGGAAATGCCCGTAAGATAGCACATATTCCATCATACATGTATCCTCAAATCAAGGATAAGGAGTGTTATGTTTTCAACAATCTTGAATTATACCAAAGTTTCAACTAATAAGAGAGAGGATAGGCAGTTAGCCTATCTTCTCTTTTCGTATTTTCTTTTCATCTTTCTTCTTTCCACCCGTGTCATTCCCATGCTTTGAGCAATACCGAACAGGATTTCCTTTTCCGAATCGTTAAGCATATCATATACTTCTTCTTTGCTTTTTCCGCTAATCATAGCCATAAAAATCTTTTTCATAATGATTTATTTTAGTTTTTTCTTACAACAATCGCAAATCTCGTCTTTTATAGGTTTTGTAAATAAAGCACCTACATATCCTGCAAGGTATCCAGCTTCTTCTGATGAAGGCTTTATGCCATAATGATCAATTATATGACCAATCATGTGTTGTTTTTCATGCTCCAGTGTATTCATAAATTCTTCATCAGACGTACTGTGACTGATAATAATTACAGTGCACTTATTGTTTGAATACGTTACACCGTAATTGTATTTTTCAGTCTTTATCTTATCCGTTATCCTGTTCAGCAAATGAAAAGGACAGCCAATATATTCCAGTCTGTATATCGCTCTTAAATAAGAGTATTTATCCACAGAATAGAATACATCAACCGTCCAGTCATATTCCTCAATGTATAGTCTTTGTCGTACCATAGCAATCAGATATAATCCTCCCAAGAGAAAGGTGTTCCACAGGCTATACACTTTGCGTAATACTCGTCAAGAGCACGGGTAGGGCTTCCGTCAACATCGTCAAGATAGTCTTTTACAAACATACAGGCATATTGCTCATTGACTATGGATGAACCCATATAGTCGGCACGTACCATATTCAATACATAAACCTTGTTGTATTCCACATCATTCTTCAACTCAACATTGAATTGCTTCATTAATGTTTCCACTTGATCCTTGTCATACGGGTGTATTTTGTTTCCGTTCCTGTCTTTCATTTTGGAAACGGCATATTCACATAATTTCTTAGAGAAGTTCCATCCGTGTTCCGCAAGATATTTTTCCATTCCCGAAGGAAGTTTCTCATATACATCTAATCTCGTTCTTTCCATAGCTTTTGTTTTTAAAAAGATAGCCCGTAGCAAACCACTACGGGCTTAAACCAATTTAATTAGCGTCTACGTCTGGCGTAAGGACCAGTACCTTTGACTCCGCGTCTTTCTCCGTACTCATCATCATCATCCCACATTCTTTCGCCATAACCGCCTCCACTTCGTCCGCCACGTCCGCCACGTTCACCATAGCGATCTTCCATTTCTTCCATAGCGTCACGATAACCTTCTTTATACGCTTTTTCTAATTCCCGGTCCATATCTTCACCTTCAAAGCTACGGCCCATTCCATATACTTTCCAACCCATAGTATTTATTTTTTATTGTTGTTGTTGTTATTATTATTGTTTACATGTTGCACGTCAGGCAATTTGATACCAGAAGCAGCAAGTTGTGCAAGTATATCCTTTATCTGTGACAATTCACCTTTAAGTTCCTTCATTTCCTTGTCCTGCTGTGCCTTTTCGGCAAATGCAGGATTCAATGCTGTAAGCATCTCATCGCAGCTTTTGATTACTTTCTGATGGTATTCCACAGATTCCACAACCCTTACACTACTTATTTTCATTGCTTCTATCTCTGCATTGATGGCATCCTTGCTTTCCGATACAACCACATTTCCGCCTACTTGGGAAAAGTCTGCTATACTAAGATTGGCTGGCAACTTTTGAAAATCAAGAGTATCATCTCCAACCTTAACTTTCACATCCACAACCATTTCATTTTGCGGAAGAGGATATGCTGTATATCCGTTCTGATATTTAGGAACAGGATTTGAAACACTTACCACAGTGCCCACATCACATCTTGGGTTTTCCCCTTTATGCAATATGAAAAACTGCTGTCCTTGTCGTATTGATTGAAACATATTTATTCTAACTTTTTAATATCATTTTACAGTGCTTCTAGCCTGTGCGGCAGTAGCAGGTGCAACGATATGATTAACTACTTGAAATATCCCATTACATTTGTCGTAATAGACAAAGTATTTATTGCCTTGTGAAATTTCACTAGACGGAATCTGATCTCCCGAACCGTTTACCAAAGGAACCTTGCTTGTGGATGTTGATGTGGTATTTGTCAGTGTGGTAGCCACAGAAACAAGATACCCGTCAGATCCGGCAGCAGGAACATGATTTACACTCAAGAGCAAAATACCTTGATTTGGCAATCGCCTGAACAGGCACGGGCTAATACCATAGATAACCTCTGAATTTGTCGTGTCTGTTGTTACAGAAGATGTCCGAACAAACGGTATCCCTCCAAAGTCAAGTCTATGTACCCCTCTAAAACGGTTGGCATTATATCCCATCATATAAGGATTAAAAAAATAACTCATAACTTTTCCCTTTCTTTAGAATTTTACTAGGTAATTATATACGATTAATTATACACGTACATATTGACGCTTCACCGCCCCGACTACTGCCGACCACTCCACGCCCCCAACCCCTTCTACCAAGGGTGATACTAATTTTGTTAAATAGTGTTTAATTGGTTGTAAATGCCATTCATTATTTGGCATCGGGATAAGAGTTTCTGACCTGTAATTTATATACAAGTCAAAGAACTCTTAACTACACTTTAGCAATTGCAACCACAGTTGTCACCAGCAGCGTAACCTGCACCAAAACCAGCCATGAACGGATAACCCCCATAGCAGCAATTTGGGTTAGGTACAAAATACGCTGGAACAGGGCACGGAGCCTTAAGTTGTCCAACTATATTTGCAGTCTGAGCCTGTTGAGAAGCAGCCAGAGCCAAATTGCTGTTTTCCTGACGTAAGTTCTGAATTTCACGTTGCATTTCTCTCTTTTCCAACTCGCAGAATCCACTTTGGATGATTTGAGTTTGAGCGTCAATCTTACTTGACAAGATGTTAAACTGAGTGTTTGTATTGCTTGTCAAAGTATTAGTCTGCTCTACAGTAGCCAAACGGCTATCACATCCTTGACGTTCAATAGCTGTACGGATATCGCAGCAGCAAGAAGCAAGCTGAGAACCGATAGCTGCACTATTGGACTGAATTGAGTTGATGATCTGTTGAGAGGAAAGACCTACCTGATTACCAACTTGCTGAATCTGTCCTTGAATTTGGCAGATAGCATTCTGCAACTGTTGAGTAGAGCAGTTCAAAGAGCTAGCCAACTGGTTGATAGCTGTTCCGTTTCCTTGAATAGCGTTCATCAACAATTCACGTCCTGCTTCATTGTTCAATTGAGCAGGGATTCCGTTTGCTCCATTGCCAAACCCGTTACCGAATCCGTTACCACCCCACAGGAAGAAGAGCAGGATAATCCAGATCCAATAACAACCAGCACCACCCCAAGCGTCTTGATTTTTGTTTCCATTCATCAAGGCAGCTACAAGATTGGGGTCTAATCCTTTATTCTGCAACAGTGCAGGAATCATTGACATAATACCTGCGCTTTCTCCAGCGGCAGGATTGTCGAACATAAAAATTTTGTCTGAACCCATAATATTGTAATTTAATGTGTGTGTATTATAACTCCCGTAAAGACTGTGCACTCATCTTTACGAGTGTAAATTTACAACATGGATTTCCTAAACAAAAATAAAAATTTCGCAGTATAATCTATTGTGTTTTAGATAGTTTAAAGTTGTTAAAATAAGTTATTTGCTTGTGTGTTGTTTTTCCTATTCGTATATTAGCGCAATAATTTTAAAATAGAGGAATTGAAGATGAAAGAATTAAAAAAATGGAATAATAATCCAATAAAGATTACGTATTTAATACCTAGTGGAAACAAGTACGCTTATATAAAATTAGGTGACACTGTTGATCTGACGAACGGAACATATAAAATAACCGCTTTGGATAATGAAGAAAACATTTTCCAAGCGGTTAATATGGAGAATAAAGATGATTGTGTTACAATGTATGCGTATGAGGTTGTATAATTTCCCTAGCTTTTAGTCTTGTATTTGCCCCTTGACTTCTTTGGACGTATAAGCCCGTTATTTTTAAGAGCATCCAATGTTTCTTTCAAATAAACGGGTTTTGTCATTCCTTGTACTCTCACGGGAGATAATAACGGTTGTACGGGATGAAACTTAGTGCCTTTGTATGTAAGCCTTGCAAATTCTGTATCGCTTACATCGAGATATTTTATGGCATTTTCTCTATCAAAATAAGACGGTATGATAGTTGATCTGTTTATTGCGTCAGTAAGGAAGTTGAACTGTTCCGCATCAACATTCGAGTTTCCGCTTTTCAATGCTAGAGATATCCCGTCAAGTAAGGAAGCTAATATAGTGTTATAATTCATGCCCATGTCCTACTCAATAGATGAAATATTCGCTGTTCCTGTAATATTTACCTTGCTTCCCGGTGTAACTGAAAAATATTCCACTGTTCCTGCTGGAAGAAGCATTCCTGTTGGTGCTATCCTGCTTGACCTGCTTTTTGTTTCCTGTACCAATGAGATACGGCATCCTTCTGATGTGGCTACCCTTATCAAGTTTGACAATACTGTGTACTCCTTATCGGTAACATCTTCGGATGCTGATATTCTTGCAGCTACTATACCTTTTAACGCTTCATCTTTTGAAGCGTTTTTGGTGGAGAAATATCCACCTATCTGTTGTTTGTCATTGCTCTCCATATCCTTTTAAGTAAGATTGTTTAACACTTTCGGCAAACTCGTTCAGCTTTACATAATCTGCATCAAGTTTGTTTAAAATACCTTTTCTGAGAGCCGCTTCTTCCTCACCGTTGGGAAATTCATCCTTTATGGCGGCATCTACCGTTTTGTCGTATGATACAGGGTTCTTTACACGCTGTACATCGGCTTTCCACTTTTTGACGAACTTTTCCTGTACAATATTTCCCATATCGTCCGTTTCGGGTTCGTCAACTTGTTCAATGTTTAAATGAACATTGCTATATCCAGTGCCTAAATCAAAGATAAAGGCAGGCTTCTCGTCAAAAATCAAACCTCTTTCCATATTTTAAACATCTAATGTTCCGTCAAAATAATAGCCCCTATTGAATTTTATGACAACATCCTCCAATGGTAAAAGGCTTTTGTCTACTTGGGAAAGAAATGTTCCTAACGCTTCGTATCCGCCTTTCATAAAGCATTTTTCTCCTTTGAACAGTATCTGCATTCTTACCCATGTACTATTGTCCTTCTTTGTAGATGGTCTTACATCAAAATCAAGAATGTCTATATGCTCATCGACAAGTTTGTCTATCTTTACATCCTTTCCGTCAAACTTTCTTGACACTCTTATATTTAAGTCACTAATCTTTGTCATGTGGCTATTATTATTAACTAAAACTTTATTAATTAAGTTTTTTAGAATCACAGTGCATCAACATACCCATATAACTCGTAATTGATTTTGGGTTATTACGTTTTGACGCAAAGTTTTTCTTTATTCTCTTTCTTATTTTGGTATGACCGGGAGTAAAGACGAATCCACCGAAATCTATTCCTTCTGAAACGGGGAATATCCTGTAATTTTTCTTCATCTCCAGTTTCTTTTCATACCACAGGTAATTTCTTATCCTCCACAGCCATTCATGCAACTGTTTCTTGTCGTGGGATAATATCACCATATCATCGGCAAATCTGAAATAATGCTTTACTTTGAACTGCTCCTTTATAACATGATCCAAAGACCTTAATACCAAATGGCTTCCTATCTGAGCGTCAGGATTGCCAATAGCCAGACCTTTGTTGCTGTAATTAAGCGTATTCATAAGCCATAACGCATCCCTGTCTTTCAAGTCTTTGCTATATGCCTTCTTGTAAACGCTGTGTCTTACGGACGGATAAAACTTCTTAATATCCATTTTCAAAACGTATATTTTTCCGTTTTTGTCCATTTCAAGCAATGTCCGTTTCATCTTTCTCACAAGGGAGTGCTTTTTAACCTTACTTGTAATACCCCTTTTGGGCAGACAGTTATATGAATCAAGTGTAAGGCTTTTTGTCCATCTGTCCATCATGGGTATCAAAAGGCTGTGCTGGATAATCCTGTCCGGATAAAACGGGAGTTTGTGTATCTCCCTTACCTTTCCTGCATCAGTCACTTTCTCTATCACCTCATACTTGCTTACATGGTATGATTTGTCTTTGAGCATCTGATAAACATTCTGATGATATTCATCCTTATGTTTCTCATAATCCCTCACACCCCTGTGATTTCTCTTTCCTTTCTTTGCCTTTTCAGCAGCAGAGATAATATTATCCATACTGCCTATCGTTTCAAAAATATTATTCAATCTTTTCATCTTACGTGCTTTTCTTTGTCCGTTGAGCCAAAGATAACTAACTTTCCATATACCTACAACTGTAAATGTACTAATAAGTTCCCATCCTCAAACAATGGGTTGTCTTGACATTTTTCATCTTCCTGACGAGGCTTCTGTATAGCAGTAATTTTTTTAGCACGTTAGCTGCCACCGATGTTCGTGTTCGCGTTCGAAGGATCATGGTTCAAATTACCATTCCGCAGAGAACAATTGTCGTTGTTCGACTTACCACCAAAGTAAACACCACCATTCTACAGACCGCCTTTTTTCAACTAACCGCCTTTGACAGACTTATTTAACTTTGCTGACGCATTTGGTTAGATTTTTAATTATGCAAACTTAAACATTATTAATATATTTTGCAAGTTTTGGGAGGGGGATTTTTCACTTCGTGAAAAATTAGGGTTGGGTTATTGTACAACGAAAGCCGCCACCGATGCTCGCGCTCGCGCTCGAAGGATCAAGGTTCAAATTACCAGCCCGCAGAGAACAAGAGTCGTTGCTCGACAAAACACCAAAGAAAACACCACGCCTTCCAATCTTACCCGAACCTGCATTTCCCGTAAACCAGTTGTAATGACATTCCCCCGTGTGAAGATTGCTTCCCTTGACCTCTCCAATGAGCGAGTTCTCAAAGTTCTTCGTTATGTATCCTTCACCTCTAGCCATAGAACCGACAAAATCATACGTATTCTCAAATCCATAAGATTCCCCTGGATTCTTATCTGCGGCTACATTGTCTGTAGTCAGATTGTTTACGTCATAGGTCTGATAAATATCTATGGACGTAGAATCGTGCATGACACAATCTATCCCACTGTACCACATCCATATATCTCCCCAACCGGCAATACGTCCGCGAATGATAGGTTGCGTGAAGCATATTTCTATTTCACGGTCTGTCACTGCCGCATTATCCGGGATACTCCATCCGCTGGTAACAGTTGCAGTGACAAACTTGGCTACGATACCCGACATCTCCCCGTCAGCCAATCCGTTATGACCTTGGAAGTTGTAGTATTTGTATTTTGTGCTTTCATATTCAAACTCGGTGTCGGGAGAGACATTGTGTTCCTTTGCGTATGACATGGCAAGCTGTGCTTCAAACATCTTCATGCAAGGACGGTAGTTGTTTATGAGTTGTGAAAAATTGTAAGCAGTTCCTGTTTCTGATGCTTTAAATCCTTGCCCGTTCAACTTGTAATACACATAGGTCTGACCGTCCGCCTTCTTGAACCTGACGCCTGTCATTTTTCCCCAGCTTGACGCATCGGGGGCTGAATCGTTGGATGATATTCCTTTTCCGCAAACAGACTGTGAGTGCAGGTCTTTTGTCCTGAACTTAATGAACAGAAGCGTGCACCATACTTCAAGGTCAAGGGCGAACGCATTGGCGTAAGGATAGTTCTTTGTCGTATCTCCATTTTTGTTTCTAGCATACTTCTCAAAATCAAAACGTGATTCACTTGTTGTAGGCCACCCGTTTCCTTCCATTATGTTTACACCTAGATTTCCTGCTGACGCTGAACCCTGTATTGTATAGTCTATAATAGATCTCTGCTTTCCTTCCTTTATTGTAGAATAACCGATACTCATTCCGAACGGTTTTATCTCTATGGCCGTATCGCCACCGTATGTAAATGGAGCATCACCGACAAGCCTTCTTTCGTATGTATCATCCGTTCCTCCGTTGATTATCCAGAAAGGCTTGGTGTTTACAAGCATGATGTCGCTTCCATCATCTGTTACATCAGTTCCGTCAATAACAATATTTGACGGGCTACCGTCAGCCATTTTGAAGAAATTGGTCTGGTCAAGAAATCCGACTACCTTACCGTCCTTTACCTTTGCCACACGGAAAGAGTTGAGGATGGGATGAGATGTCTTGAACTCTTCCTTTCCTATCCATGTCTGAAATACAGGGTCTGTCTGCCCTCTTCTCATCTCCACTCCATATATGTTCCCCTGCTGCATCTTTATCTGTTCGAGAAGCGTTTTGTAGTCATTGGTGAAATCATTTGTGGATAACTCCTTACCGTCCACCTTGTCTACCTTCTTGTCTAGGGCTGTTTTCTGTGCGGTGGATACGGGCTTTTCGGCATCGGACGTATTGTCCACATTTGACAGACCTATATTGTCTTTTGTTATATTGACATTTCCTGTCCTGTAAGACTGTTCGGCATTACCTTTCACGCCTATGACGGTATTCTTCTGTGCGCCTTCCTGTATCCCGTCAAGTTTGGTTTTTAACTGGGTAGTAAAGTTGTTGTCGGTATGAACATAGTTTTCGTCCATTACCATGCCTTGTCTTATCTTGGACACCGTGACGGATTTGTTCTCTTTAGGGCTTCCCGTCACACATGGTATCATCTCTTCTCCCGTAGCGGTCTCAACGGGAGGCATCTGTGAAATTTTAAGATTATCTTCCATTATATTATTCCGTTAATATTAAACCATCGTTTTCAAGCAATATGCTGTATCCATTTTCAGTGATTACGGTATTCCGAAGAACCTCTAGCGTTATCCTTGAATCAGCAAGCTTCCATGAATTGTCAGAAAACGGCATATACCCGTCTTTCTTTACAGACAGCGACATCGTGCCATTTACCATACCCCGTACTTTTACTGTACCGTCAGACAATGTTTTGTACTGTACGCCTCCCACCGTGACCGTTGCATCCTGTATGGGTGAGCCGGATACGTCCACCACCGTTATCGTTACGATAGCCTTCGGTATATAGTAATCAATCAAATCCTGCTCGGTGAATCCGTCATTCTGTTTGGTGGGAACGGAATCGAAACCGATGGAGTTGTAGAAAGCTGAACTAATCCATCCGCTATCATGGTCAGTATTGCTAAAGAATACAGGAGTTTTAGTTTTATCACCTGTCACATCATTGTTTACTATGGTGATTATTTGCTTTTTGTTTAACAAAGCGGAAACTATTGTAGATTCATTCAGTGTTCCATCAATATAGGTCTTGCCGTTTGAGTTCCTACTATTATAAGCAATACTACCTTTGTCATTGAATACGGCAAACAGCCAAGGTTCAGTAGTAGTCAGTCTTTGGTCATAGATAAACTTTCCATCAATGAACGGATTGATAGTAGTAAACAACACCTTAACGCCATGCTGTAAGTTCTGTATTTGCCCATAATCATCTACCCCATCAGTTACTAGGGCGTTGGGATAGGATGGGATTTGCTCAATTGTGATATTACAGGTATGAGGATAGGAAGCTGCTATAACTTGCCATTTCATATTATATGTAGCGGAATATGTGGAAGCAGGTAATTCGTACTCTCCATCCTTTTTCATATCAAATATAATCGTTGCCAATTCACCTAATGATGTATCTCCATATACTACATATCTCAATGTTTCATTAGATGTGATACCTGTTACTCTTACTTTGTATTTTTTGGACGGAGAATTAACTCTAGTTTCTATTACTCCACTACTTACTTTTACATTATTTATAGTAATAGTATTGTCTGTTATAGTTCCATCACCTCTTACGCCACTTAAATAGGTAATAAATAATGCACTGTCAAGATAGTTATATTCATACCCACCCACACCGCTCATTGCAGCGAACAGGAAATTGTTAAGTTTCAGCGGTCTGTTGTTTCCACTGAAATCCTGCAAGTATGGATTGGCTTTTAGTATCTCGTTTGTGGGAACGGATTGACCTGATGGGAGTTGGGTGATGGTGATGTTACAAGCACCGACAATATTGCCGTTTCTGAATGACAGATTACCCTTTACAGTTTCCAATGGCGGAATATCATAGGTTCCGTCTGATGTGATATTGACTAATTTTACATCAGCACTATATCCCCAGTATAATTCCTGCCCGTCAACTATACCTTTCACTTCCACTTTCATTCCTGGGAAATTTTTTGTTTGGCTAGGAATGTAGCACTTTACTGTATCGTTCAGTGTAGCAAATCTAGTTATGACAAATGAGGTGCTTGTTATAATTATATCAGCATTTACAGAGGGATGCGGTCTCCAGTCATTAAAATTTACCGCATAAACATCCACAGGCTTTGACATATCGTACCAGAACACCATGTGTTTTGGTATCCATTTTTCTATCACCTTGTTTATATCGGTTTTTCCTGTACCTGCCGATTTTACAAGTCCAAGTTTTCCTATGTTAAAAAAACCTATTTTTCTCATTTTTCGTCCATTTTAACCCACTCATCAGATAAAAGCAGCTTCTCAAACTCTCTTGTGCCTGTGTCGTATGTATCGTAAGGGAAAGGGTGTTCCGTTCCGTCCTCAGGTAACGTCATAGGCATCACTTCCATAACCTTATCGGTATGGATCATATAATACATCCCGTCTGTCGATTGTCTGAAAACGGACAGGTCATCTTCCGAAAACATAATTTCGGCATCTATTTTTGGTACTATGGAAAACTGCATATTATGAATTTTATCTACTATCGCAAAGATAATTAAAAAAAAGTTAAACGTATTGGTTGCATACGGTTTTATGTCGTATATTTGCTGAAAATTAAAAAAAAATATAGCGATGAATGTACTTAGCCTTTTCGATGGAATGTCGTGCGGACGGATAACACTTTCCGAACTTGGCATTAAGGAATAAACGAACATCATTACAAAAATTTAACACATAATATTTCGTAGTACATAATACTGGCTAATATGCAATTAGTTTATAAATTTGACATCAACCATTATGACAGGCTTTGCGCTATCTGCCGTGTTACGAATAACCTGTACAACCAGGCGTTGTATATCATTCGTAACGAGTTGAAGGATAACGACAGGTGGCTGTTCTATCCCGACTTGGACAGGATAATGAAAAACGTCACCAACCTTGAAGGTACGGTAAATTACAGACTTGTGAAATCACACGTAGCCCAACAGACATTGCGCGTGCTTGACAAGGCGATGAAGGGATATGTCAAGGCTGTAAAGGATTGGTCCAAGAATCCGGGGAAGTATAACGGTAAGCCCGAACTGCCATGCTATCACAAACGGGGAGGAATGAGCAATGCGATATATACCAACCAGTCGTGCAAGATACATGACGGGTATATAATCCTTGACCGTGACTTGAAAATACCCGTTCCGCAATGGGAGAAATACAAGGGCAGAATCGAACGATTCAAACAGGTTAGGATAATCCCAAAACGTACATACATGACCATAGAGGTTGTATATGATTGTGTCTGTTCGGATAATGTCGGTACGGGTATGGCTTCAATAGACTTAGGTGTGAACAACCTTGCCACATTGGTTTGCGGATGCAATGCGCTGCTGTTTTCCGGCAAGGTTATCAAGTCATACAACAGATGGTTTAACAAAACATTATCCATGCTGCAATCCATAAAGGACAGGCAGGGTATAGATAAACTGACAAACAGGATGAGAAAGATGTATGAGAAACGTGAACGGTTTATGAATGATTCGATGCACAAGACAAGCAGGCGTATCGTTGATTATCTTGTATCACACCACATAGGCACTCTTGCTGTAGGCTACAACAAAGGATGGAAGCAATCCGTCAATATGGGCGGAGTAAACAATCAGAAGTTTACATTCATCCCTTTTGCGAGGCTAAGAAGCTGCCTTAGATACAAGTGTGAACTTGTAGGTATCAACTATATCGAACATGAGGAAAGTTACACTAGCAAATGTGATGCTCTGTCTATGGAGGATATATGCAAGCATGATAGCTATCTCGGCAAGCGTGTCAAGCGAGGTCTGTTCAAGTCGGCAGTTGGAAAGGTTATCAATGCCGATGTGAACGGTGCGCTTAATATAGGAAGAAAAGTATTCGGTGATTCATTTATGATAACTGATAGCGGGCGTTGGTATCGCCCTGAACGAATTAACGTTTTAAAATGTGTGTAAAAATTAACATTAATGCCAT
>OJME01002282.1_pt1 | contig 13280 bp, 9 predicted proteins | sample 1597151 | NCBI WGS metagenome assembly OJME01 (sample SAMEA2452118, study PRJEB22498) | human gut metagenome | biome: human feces; feature: human gut; material: feces | place: Australia | collected 2012
AGTTCCCTGCGCGTATGGTCTACAGAAATTGCTTTATCTGAAAGATTAAAGTACGCAAAGGAATATGTATTGGATACATCTCCAAGAGAGTCGTCCCACGACAAATCCACATTATAATACTTTCCGTCAATATAGACAATATTCCATGCGTGATAACCGCCGTTAGCATATCCGGTGCAGAAATAACACGGAATATTTAACTGCTGCATAATATACTGAAATGCCCTCGAATATCCGGCACACACCGAGCTTCCGTTAATGAATACGCTGTATGCACTCTGGTTCATGTCTGAATTTTCATCATAGACACACATATTCTGAAGGGCTTTATAAACATACTGTTCCTTGTCAAGGTCGGTCGTAAGCGAACTGGCGCCGTTAATCACCTTCGCCGCCGCATTTAAAAACTTCTGTCTGGCAGACTGCAGTGTCTGTGCCGTTTCATTGTATTTTAACATCACGGAAATGACCGCTCCCTTGCTGGTGTACCCGTAGCTGTAGCCGGTATCCAGCCAGAACAGCTCCGGGTGATCGTTAAAGACCGCATTCATGACATTTTTAATACTGCTCTGGTCAAGCTGACGGCACAGTGTCACACTTTCCTTTAATTCCAGTGCTGCCCCGTACACCTGGTCATAAACTTCCTTCTGTGTATCCGAAAGCATGGCTCTGTACGGATACATATTTTCCGGAAAATCATAAGATGCCGCTGGTGTCGTATCCGTCTGCTGGGATTTGCTGTCTTCCACAAGCTGTCCGGTTCCCTGTACCGGCTGATAATCAGACTTTACCGTATCATTCGTTTTTTCACTTCCGGCTCCGCCGGCGATCTCTGCTTCTACCGTCGCTAAGACATCTCCGAGATTGGTTATGGTTTCCTTTGTAAGACTCTGACCGCCTGCTGATGTATTGACTGCATTTTCAATACCGGCTGAATATTCCTGCGCAATAAAATATGTCCCGCCAACCAGTATTAAAATGAGTATTGAGGCTCTTAAAAATTTGTAAACGTTCCTCATGACTGCTTCCTTTATTCCTAATAATTCCGTGCGTATCGCAAATGCTTTATTATTCTGTACGCAGTGCTACTACCGGATCTTTTTTCGCTGCCATCTTCGCCGGAACAAATCCGGCAATCAGTGTCAGCACCATACTTATTATAACAAGGATTACGGCACCTGCAACAGGAAGTTTTGCAACTCCTGCAATTGTTGTCACATTTTCAATAATCCGGTTCGCCGGAATGCACAAAATCAGTGTAATCACAATACCCAGTGCACCGGATACAAAGCCTTCAATCAGTGTTTCGGCATTAAATACGCGGGAAACATCTTTCTTTGACGCACCGATACTTCTTAAAATACCGATTTCCTTTGTTCTTTCAAGTACGGAAATATACGTAATAATACCTATCATAATAGAAGAAACAACGAGTGAAATCGCAACAAACGCAATCAGTACCGCTGAAATCGCCGTAATAATCGTGCTGACGGAAGACATCATAATGCCAACATAATCGGTATAATTAATCACATCTTCATCTCTGCCCTCATCAGTTGCTTTCTTATTATAATCGCTGATAATATCTTCCAGTTTTTCCTTGGCCTCAAAGCTTGCAGCATATAAATCAATTTCTGACGGGTTGTCTTCGTTTGTAATGCCTAACTTTTCTTTGTTGCCCTCAAATGTGGCTTCTGTTGTCTGTGCCTTTAAAGACTGCGAAAACTGTTGCAAAATCTGTTCTTCTGTCATCTGGCTCATATAAGCCTGCATCTGTGCCTGTTCCTGCTCTGAAAGCGTTGCAACATATGCATTGACATCATCCATTGTAATCGGTGTATCCTTGTCATTGTCAAACGGGATTCCCGTAAAAATATCGGTTGTTTCATCGGCAAGCTGAGCTTTTGCCACTTCACTGTCGTTGACACCCTGCATCAGATACTGCATCAGTTCCTTTGTATAACCTACACCGCTCCGGATTGCCGTGTTGACCGCATCTTCTTTCTGACGGATAATACCGCACACCTGAATCTGTGTGCCGTTGTCTACTACATTTTTCATATACGTTTCATCTTCACGCATATCTTCCCAGATGTCTTTTTCTGCGTTGTACCGGTAATAATCGGTTGGCAGAATCATCTGGAATTTCTTATCTAAAATTTCATCATAAGTATACTCTGTTTCCTCGGTGTCATAGGTTTCGCCTGTCATCATGCGCTTATACATCGCCGTTACCTCGTCAGGGTCTTTAAAGCCCAGTGAATACAGGGTATAATCATCAATTTCGTTGTTCTCATCAACAACTAACACCACTTCGTTGTACTGCTGCGGCCATCTTCCCGCTACCATATCATACTGGGAATCCAGTAAATCCTGATTGCCCGGCAGCTGGTTCCATACATCTGCATTGGTATACATCGCACTCATGCTGCCCTGTGAAGTGTTCGTACCGTAAATCGTATTCATAATAGTGCTTGGATTTAGCTGTGTCACACCGTCGCTTGTGTCTGTATCGTAAATATTGATATCAACATTGTAGCTGTACCGGATATCACTTGCATATGTTGAAATCTCATCTTTATTATCATCTATATACTTTTTAAAGGATTTTAAATTATTATTTTTCACATCGGAAATCATGGTATTCATCATTTCCGACATAATCATATTACTGTACACTTTATCCTTGTCATGGTCAACAGAATCCTTATCAGACCCGGCCATCATTTCAATCATGCTGCTGATATCCATGGTCTGGGACTGTAACTGGACCGGATAACTCGACAGTGTATCGCGCTGTACCCTGTCAATATAGTCCTGAATACCATTTGAAATGGAAAGAATCAACGCAATGCCGATAATACCGATACTTCCGGCAAATGCGGTAAGCAGGGTACGGGTCTTTTTGGTCATCAGGTTATTCATACTAAGAGAAAGCGCTGTAAAAAAGGACATCGATGTCTTTGCTTTCTTTTTCTTCTTTCCTGTCTGTGCATCTGAAAGCTTTTGCTCCTTTTCCTGTATATCCGCTTTCATCTGTTCTTCACTGTAAGCATCGGTATCGTCTGTAATCTGTCCGTCTAAAAGGCGGATAATTCTTGTGGAATACTGCTCTGCCAGTTCAGGATTATGCGTAACCATAATAATCAGACGGTCTTTGGCAATTTCTTTTAAAATCTCCATAATCTGTACGCTGGTTTCTGTATCCAGTGCTCCTGTCGGCTCGTCTGCCAGTAAAATATCCGGGTCATTTACCAATGCTCTTGCAATCGCAACACGCTGCATCTGTCCACCGGACATCTGATTGGGTTTCTTGTGAATCTGTTCCTTTAAGCCTACTTTTTCCAGTGCTTCTATTGCGCGCTTTCTGCGCTCTGACTTGGATACACCGGATAAAGTCAGTGCCAGTTCGACATTGGCAAGCACGGTCTGGTGCGGTATCAGGTTATAACTCTGGAAGACAAATCCAATCGAATTATTGCGGTATGCATCCCAGTCACGGTCCTTGAATTTCTTCGTAGAACGTCCGTTAATCTTTAAATCACCGCTTGTATACTGGTCAAGCCCCCCGATGATATTTAACATAGTTGTTTTTCCGCAGCCGGACTGTCCCAGAATTGATACAAATTCGCTGTCGCGGAAACGCAGATTAATTCCCTTCAATGCCGTTACCCTGGTATCTCCGGAAATATAATCCTTTACGATGTTGTTTAATTCAAGCATCTTTTTTCCTCTCTTTACGTTTTTTCGGTTTATTTTGATTTTCTAACAACTTACTTCTTCATTATTTCACGTTTCTGCTGAAATGTCTATGCTTCTGCCTAAATAATGCTTAATTTTATTATTTTTTATGAATTTCCTCTTAAAACAGGAGATATTTTACTGTAATATTTTATTATGTATCGTGATATAAATAATACCATGTTTAAAAGTTCCAAACCCACATGTGCCTGTCCGCCGGTGAAAAAAAAATCGAACCCCGCCCCATAAAGCATAAAAGTGGTTTGACGCTTGCATTTTTGCGGTCTGCATTTTATACTGATACCAGCATAAATGATTGGAATAACGATTAGATTGTAACAGGAGATTTGCATTGAATAATAAGAAAAAGTTAAAACAATTCATGATTTGTCTGTGCTGTGTATTTTGCAGTACCGCATTGACCATTCCTTATCTGTCCTATGCAACCACGCAGGACGATTTAGACAATGCCAACCGGGAACTGGAAAGCTTAAAGGCACAACAGCAGAGTCTGTCTGCGGATTTATCCGAAATTGACAGTCAGCTCCAGAGCGCCGGAAGCCGTTTATCTTCCTTAGAAGAACAGATTGATGACAAACAGGCAGATGTTGATGCCTTAAATGAAGAACTGCTGTCGCTGTCCCAGACAATGGACGAACAGTACGATTCCATGAAACTGCGTATCCGGTATATGTATGAACGCAGCAGCTCGGATGTGATTGAACTGCTGTTAACTTCCCAAAGTATGAGTGAACTTTTGTTAAAAAGCGAATACATTTACCAGTTATCACAGTATGACCGTGATATGTTAGATGAGATGGAAGCCAATTATGAACGCCAGCAGGCAGCAAAAGAACAGCTGGATACCGAGGTTTCCGAACTGTCGTCCTTACGGGAAGCTGCTTTAAATGAACAGGAAAATTTAAAGACACTGCTTGCAAAAACCCAGCAGGATTTTGATACGTCTTCCAACAACGTATCCGAGGCCGAAGCTGCCGCACTTGCCTATGAAAAGAAGCTTGAAGAAGAAAAGCTGGCACAGGAACGCGCAGAAGCCGAGGCTGCAAGCCGCGCGGCTGCCGCCGCAGGGAATAATAATTCCGGCAACGGTGACATTACTTCTAATATTAATAAAACACCGATTTCATATGACACCTCTGACCTTGCCATGCTTGCCGCAATTATCGAATGTGAAGCGGGCAACCAGTCTTACGAGGGTAAGTTAGCTGTCGGAAGTGTTGTTGTAAACCGTGTCAACAGCCCACGTTTTGCCAACTCCATTTCCGGTGTCATCTATGCTTCTGGACAATTTACACCGGTTGCCAGCGGCCGTTTTACGATTGTGCTCTCCCGCGGTGCTTCCGCTTCGTGCGTTCAGGCGGCGCAGGAGGTTTTAAACGGAAATGTTACGATTAATGCGCTGTATTTCCACGTATACCGCAGCGGTATCGACACCTATGGCACGGTGATTGGCGACCATATTTTCTACTGATTGAATAAAAAAGTCCTTTGTAAAAGAAATGCTCCATTATCATCTGACTTTGGCTCATTCTTTTGCAAAGGACCGCTTTATAAAATATCGTTATACTAATCTTCTTTTGGCATATATTCCACAGAATCTACAAGTACATATCCTGTCTTGTCATTTTTTACGGTGTTGTCATGGGCACAAAAAATGCCGTTTTTCACACCGACCCATCTGCCTGCTTTGGAAGCAAATGAAAAGGCTTTTTCATAGTTTTTGCCGTCAAAACTTAATTCCAGTGTTAATTCCTCGACCGGTGCTGCTTTTACAGGAAGATTTAACTCCATGTGGTCAATATGACCGGTGCATTTTACCGTGTAACGGAATGTCACTGTTTTCCCGGTATCCTTAAAATCACTTTCGGACAGTTCAAAATCATTGCTGTTTTGTGTTGTATACGGCATATCACAGTCAAAATACTGTGTTCCCAAAATCTGTCTGACCGTATATTTGTTATCCCGCTTTTCAACCGCCAGCGCGCCGTATTCCGTTCCCAGTGATACAACGCCTGCCACATCGCCGTTTTCCATGCCGGAAAGCTGCATTTTTGTCACACAGGTAAATTCCGGTGCCGGCCATTTCTGTAACAGCAGATTGCGGTAATCACTAACCGGGCGGAGCGGCACAGTATCCAGTGCATTTAACTTTAACTTTGATCCGGTAAGCTCATACCAGTCCTTCTGAGGATTGGCATTCCACTGCCACTGCATACCGAGTTTATCCGATGTAAAGTCATCACTCGTATCCGGCTCGCAAACCGGATATGAATTACTCTTTCCGATATCCGGCTTTGTGTACTCCATAACCGGTTCGCCGTAATCATTGCCCGGCTTATTGATACCGATTATTGGCCAGTCATTTTCCCAGTGCATTGGCTGTAAATGAACAATTCTTCCGCCTGCGTAGACATCCTGAAAATGTAAGAACCAGTCCTGACCTGTCACCGTGTCCACCCATGCACCCTGATGAGGACCGTTGACCGGTGAATCACCCTGACGCATTACGACCTTATATTCATACGGTCCAAAAGGATTTTTAGAACGGAGTACTGTCTGCCAGCCGGTCTTTACACCGCCTGCCGGAGCAAATACATAATACCAGCCGTTGCGCTTGTACATTTTCGGACCTTCAATTGTTACCTGATCATTTTCATTGCCATCAAAAATCTTGACTTCTTCGCCGATTAATCCCATACCGTCCGGCTGCATTTCTACCATATGCAGTACACTCTTGTATCCGATACGGCTCTTTGCAACACCTGCTACCAGATACGCCTTTCCGTCATCATCCCAGAACGGACACGGATCAATCCAGCCTGCTCCCGGACGGATATTCACCGGCTTGCTCCATTTGCCAAACGGGTCTTTTGTTGTTGTCATGTAAATGCCCTCATCCGGCATCGGAAAACATATATAATAGGTTCCTTCATGATACCGGATTGCCGGTGCCCATACCCCGCAGCCATGAATCGGATTGCGGTAACGGAATTCCGGTAACTCGTCCAATGCATAATTGACTACTTTCCAGTTGACTAAATCTTTTGAATGTAAAATCGGCAGCCCCGGTGCATTGCAAAAGCTTGATGCAATCATAAAATAATCTTCGCCGACACGGATTGCATCCGGGTCTGAATAATCTGCGTATAGAATCGGGTTGCGGTACTTTCCATTTCCTAAATCTGCCTGCCACATATTGAAACCTCCATTTTTACTGTTTGATTTACTGCTTTTCATTATTACATGCTTTATTTTATGTTCTGCATTTCTGCACTGTCCTTATCATACACTATTTCCCCGGAAATTGCTATTCATTTTACAAAATTCTTTTATAAAAGTTTTTTCACTATTTTGTTTTTAATGTTTTATGCCGTACTGTATCCCGCTTCATACATAAAAATCCACAAATCAGGATTATAAAAATTTATAAAAATACCCGCGGAAATCTCCGGCTTTTCAGCCTGTTCCCGCGGGTGTGTGTATTTAATATTATGATAACAATTAGATTGCCTTAATTCTTTCAAGTGCCTTTACGGTATTTTCATAAGAACCGAAAGCGGTCAGTCTGAAGTAGCCTTCACCACTTGGACCAAAACCTGAACCCGGTGTACCGACAACATTTGCCTTTTCAAGCAGGAAATCAAAGAATTCCCAAGATGTCATGTTATCCGGTGTCTTTAACCAGATGTACGGTGCATTGACACCGCCTGATACGGTATAGCCTGCGGACTTTAAGCCTTCCAGAATTGTCTTTGCATTGTTCATGTAGTATGCAATCTGCTCACCGGTCTGCTTCTGTCCTTCTTCTGTGTAAACAGCTGCACCCGCCTTCTGGATAATATATGGCGCACCGTTAAACTTTGTGCCGTGACGTCTTGCCCAGAGACTGTGTAATGTCACATCACCACTCTTTAAATCTTTTGGAATAACGGTAAATCCAAGTCTTGTTCCCGTAAATCCGGCATTCTTTGAGAAGCTGCGCAGTTCGATGGCACAGGTTCTTGCACCTTCACATTCAAAAATCGTATGCGGTACATTTTCCTCTGAAATGTATGCTTCATAAGCTGCATCATAGATGATAACCGCACCTACTTTATTTGCATAATCAACCCACTTCTGTAATTCGTCCTTTGTAATCGTAGAACCGGTTGGGTTGTTTGGGAAGCAAAGATAGATAATATCCGGTGTTTCCTTTGGCAGCTCCGGCGCAAAATTCGTTTCTGCCGTACACGGCATGTAGATTACATTGCTCCACTTCTGCTGATCCGGTAAATAATCCCCGGTTCTTCCTGCCATTGCATTGGTATCTACATATACCGGGTATACAGGGTCACATACTGCAATTTTATTGTCTACTGAAAAAATGTCGCCAATGTTTCCTGAATCAGACTTTGCACCGTCACTGACGAAAATTTCATCGGCACTGATGTCGGCACCACGTCTTTTATAATCAAAATCTACAATTGCATTTCTTAAAAAATCATACCCTAAATCCGGTGCATAACCGTGAAATGTTTCTGCCTTGCTCATTTCATCAACTGCACCGTGTAATGTATCAATTACAACCGGCGCAAGCGGCAGCGTTACATCACCGATACCCAGTCTTATAATTTCCTTGTCCGGATTAGCAGCCTGAAAGGCTTGAACCTTTTTGGCTATCGTGGAAAACAGATAACTTCCCGGAAGCTTTAAATAATTGTCATTAATCTTAAACATCTCATTCTCCTTCATTTCGTGTACTTCTAAACGTAGCTGCCTGTTCGTCCGACAAGCCGTTATGTCTGAATTATACACCATATTCGTACAGACAACAACTTATAAATATAAGTATTTTTATCAATATATCCGGCTTTTTTTGCATGAATTGCTTTATTTTCTTATCTTATTCAATATTCCTGCTTAATGTTTCATATTCTGCGCTGATTGCCTGTAACACTTCTTTATCACCGCCCGCATTGTCCGGGTGATAAATTTTTAACAATGCCTTATAGCGCTTTTTTAATGCTGCACTGCTGTCAACACCTTTAAAGAAGAGATTTACACCGCTATGACTGATATTCTGTACCATGGCAAACTTTCTTCTGGCCTCACGGTACACCTCATCGCGGTACATCAGCTTGTCGCGCTTAAATTTTTCGCGGTCAATAGCAAGCTGTCTGGTTTCCCGTTCCAGAATCTGCCACTGCTGGTCAAACAGATGCTTCTGATTATCTAACTGCTTTCTTAGCAAATCCAGACTGCGTTTCTGCTTTTCCAGCATCTGCTTCTGAATCTCCACAACCTGCTCTTCTTCCTCTAGCTTTCCCTGCTGCTGCTCCAGATTTTTCCGTAGTTCTTCCAGTCGGATATTTTCTTTAAAAAACCATTTCTTTTTTTCTTCCAATTCCTCATTGTTCAAACAAACACACTCCTTTATCAGCAGCAGTCCGCATCAGACTGCACTGTGAAACCAAAATACCTTGACAGGCTGACAGCCCGGTTTTGTCTTAATCGTATGCGGCACACCCGGAAGTGCAATAAATGAATCACCTGCTTCAATTGGAAACTCCAGATCACCAATTCTGGCATAGCCCTCACCCTCAAGCACATAAAAGCCCTCCTGGTCTTCATGCACGCCCGGATGCGCACTAAACTCATAGCCGGCATAAACCGTTGTCCCGGAAGTACAACCGCCAAGGCAGCCGTTTTCTGCCGTCAAAAAGCGCTGTGTCCGTGCATCCTTCCCTTGTGTTTCTTCTACTTCTTTTTTCGTAATATACGGTTTCATCTTAATCCTCGTTTCTGAGCGACTTTGTTGCGAAGCGGCGATGAGAAATTCGCGCAGGCGATTTCTCATCCGCTATCATAGATGTTTGCTTTCGCTCCAAAGCAAACATCTATGTGAAAAATCAGCACATCAGTGTGATTTCTCGCACTATTCTCCATTCCACAGGCATTTTAATGCCGGAGGAATCGCGAGCCAAATGTCAGATTTGGCTCTGCGGCATGAAAAAACAAGGAAGCCTGCTTTTGTCAGACTCCCTCGTATCTTTTTACTAATTTTTCTTGTAACGTAATAATTCTGTATAGGCAAGTAAAAATGGTCCGACACCCTTTGCATCATCTTCTACAACCGGTTCTGACATATAATAATCATATGTACCCGGACGATTGTCTTTACCGCCAAGTCCGGCAACCAGACAAATACCACCAAGTGACATTTCTCCGTTCTTTTCTTTTAAATAGCGCTTGCAAATACCGTCAATGGCTTTCTCACCGTATGCACGGTAGCTTTCAGGCAGGAAGCCAAGACGTACACCCTTTAACAGGGAATATGCCATGATAGAACTTCCGCTTGTTTCAAGATAGTTGCGTTCCATGCCGCCGAAGTTGACAACCTGATACCACATACCGCTTTCGTCCTGATAACGGATCATCGCATTCATTAAATCTACATATGCATCCTGTAACATCCTGCACTCTTTGTCATACTTGTGGTCAGAGTTGTCCACCTTATCAAGTGTATCTAACAGTGCCATAGAGTACCAGCCGATTGCTCTCAGCCAGATATTCTGTGAAAGACCTGTGACCTTGTCACACCAGAACATCTGCTTTGATGTGTCGATTGCATGATAGTACAGACCGTTGAGCGGATTTTTCATGTTTTCAATAACGAATTTAAACTGTGAGAAAATATCATCATAATTCTTTCGGTCGTTAAATCTTGTTTCATACTCCATGTAAAACGGCTGTCCCATATACATTCCGTCCAGCCATACCTGATTCGGATAAATATCCTTGTGCCAGAAGTTGCCGGATTCACAGCGAGGCATAATAGCAATCTGAGAATATACAAGGTCGATTGCCTTTCTATATTTTTCTTTTCCGGTGATATCATATAATTCAAATAAAGTCTTGCCGGCATTGACATTGTCAATATTCTTTTCACCAATGCTGTATCCGTCAATTGTTCCGTCTTCTGCTACACGATAATCAATGAAATCGTCTGCAAACTTTAAATATTTCTCGTCCTTTGAAATGGCATACATCTCAAGTACGGCTTTAATCATACAACCGTCAATGTAATTCCACTTAGACTTTAAGCCCTGCTTGAGCTTTTCAATATTCCACATCGGCGCTTCCGGCGTGCTTTTTTCCAACAATTCATCAATATACTTTACTATAATATCCACGGCTTTTCTCCTTATTAAATATGTACTGTATCTCTATTATTGTACACTACAAAAAAAAGATAAGCAACCGATTATTTTTTATTTTATGAAAAACTACAGAATTTTAGCTGTTATACAACATCGGCTGTAATGCTTCGAGTGCCTGCTGATATGAAAAATTTGCACTCATGCCGAACAGGGACGAATCCAAATCGTACACCCTGCCGTTTTGTACTGCCGCAAAATGCTTCCAGATGTCGTTTTTTTCAAATTCATCGGCAAACATCTGCTGTACCTGCTCGGGCATTGCATGGGATGCCCGTAAAATCACATCGGGTTCTTTCGTTTTGATATCCTCTGTGTTAGCACTTAAAAATTCTTCATCAGTACCCGCGTATACATTCTGTCCGCCTGCCATTTCCACAAGGCTGCCGACATAGCTGTTTTCGGTTGCCACGATATAAGAACCCGGCAATCCCATCAGAATCAGAACCTTCGGGGCTTCTTTTCCTGCATTTTTATTTTTGTATTCCTGCATAAATGTGTTAAATTCGTCTACCATTGCCTGTGCCTGCTGTTGTCTGTTAAATTTTTCACCGAGATCTGCAATTGAAGCATACATGCCGGATACACTTTTTAAATTTAAAAACAGGGATTTCACCTGGATTGCCGCATATTTCGGCTGTAAATCGCTTTGCAGGCTGTTCGGGGACAGCACATAATCCGGCGATAAAGATTTTAAAATCTCCATATCCGGCGACATTGCCGTTCCGACCTGTGTAACGTCCTTATACCGCTCCGGCAGTGTACCGGAGGTCTGGCATACGCCCACTAAATCTAATTCCAGTTTGTCACAAATCTGTGCAGCTGCCGGTGACGTTGCCACAAGACGCACACTGTCTGCCTGTGATTGTCCCTCTGTGGAATCCGGGTGCTGGTCTACGCAGGCTGTCAGTGAAACTGAGGCGGTTAGTACGGCGATGCCTGCAAGCAGCATACAAAGTCCTTTTTGAACAATCTTTTTTACCTGTCGTTTCATTTGTCTGCTCCTTTAATTTTTCTTTTTACGATATACAAGCATATACCATGCCGCACCTGTCACAACAATGGCAATTACAACACCCATTCCGATAAAAATGCCGATGCTGGTGTTTTTTTTGCTCTCCTGCGCTTCTGCATTGACCTGTTTTCCTGCCGCATCATATTCCTGAATTCCGGCATTTTTCGTCTGTGTGTTTTCTGCGGTCTTTGCCTGTGCGGCACTTGCTTCTGCTGATGTAGTCTGTCCGGCTTCTGTTGTACTTTCTGCACTTTCACCTTCTGCCTGCTCTATGCTCTGTGTTCCGGCATTTTCCTGACTGCCGTCTGTTCCGGCTGACACACCGGTTTCACCCGATAAGCTGTCCGTGCCTGATGCGGTATTTTCAGCCTGCGCACTTACACCGCGCTCTCCTGAACTGCTTTCTCCCGGGTTGCTTTCCTCACTGCCACTCTCTGCGCTGTCCGGACCGGCACTGCCGCCCTTTTCTTCAACGGTCACACTGGTAATAAAGTCGCCTGCGCCTTCACTCAGTCCCGAAAATGTAATGTAGTAAATAATATCACGACCCATGGCAGTTACGTACATATTTACACGTACAACCGAATTTTCACTGTTGATGCGGAATCTGTAATCTGCGGTATTGCTTGAGTAATCCTCCTGCATTAACGTTGCGGATACCGGACTTCCATCTACCTGAAACTGCGGATTTTCGATATTGTCCATTAACTGCATACGGATTGTGGCATAAGTGTTTCCCGCCGGGTCTGCTTCGATAAGTGCCTTACCATATGTCGCGCTCTCTGTCATGGACTGTCCTAAAACCGCCGAACCCTCTCCGCCGGAATCTTCAATCGCACCGGTGGACGGATTACGATAGCTTGGATTGGCATTGGCAAGATAAATGCCGTTTTCTGCCGCATATACCGGATTACTGTTTTGTGAAAATACTGCCGCCGCCGATAAAATGCCCACGGTGACTGCCGTCAATACTGCCGCCGCCTGCTTTGCAAGCCTCTGAATCTGCATTTTAAATTTCTGTTCCATGTCTGTACTCCTGCTTTCATTTTTATATGTGACAAACAGGCACCCGCCCCTTTTCGGAACGGATGCCGTTGTTTTGTCTTTTTTACAGCTTAGTCTTCTTTTTCTTCCGGTCTTTTCTTTCTTTTAAAGATTGCAAGACCTGCGGCACTTAAGGAAGCAAAGAATGCTGCTGCCCACATGCCCATTGCGGAAGAATCCGCTGTCTTTACGCCGCTGTTACTGTTGTCTGCCGTATTGGCTGAGCCGCCTGCCGTATTTGAATTACCGCCTGCTGCCGAACC
>OJME01002283.1_pt1 | contig 13264 bp, 13 predicted proteins | sample 1597151 | NCBI WGS metagenome assembly OJME01 (sample SAMEA2452118, study PRJEB22498) | human gut metagenome | biome: human feces; feature: human gut; material: feces | place: Australia | collected 2012
ATCAATTAATAAGAACTACTAAAATTTACTATATGAAAGGAAAGAAAAAAGATGAACAACAAAAAAATAAGAAACATAGCAATTATTGCACACGTAGACCATGGAAAAACTACATTAGTTGATGCAATGCTTAGACAAAGCCATGTATTTAGAGAAAACGAACAAGTAGCAGAAAGAGTAATGGATTCAAATGATCAGGAAAAGGAAAGAGGAATTACAATTCTTTCAAAAAATACATCAGTTATGCATGATGATATAAAAATAAATATTGTAGATACTCCAGGACATGCAGACTTTGGAGGAGAAGTTGAAAGAGTACTAAAAACAGTAGATGGAGTACTTTTATTAGTAGATGCTTTTGAAGGAGCAATGCCACAAACAAGAGAAGTTTTGAAAAAATCTTTAGCATTAGGATTAAAACCAATTGTTGTCATAAATAAAATAGATAGACCAGGAGCAACACCAGAGAAAGTTGTAGACCAAGTAATAGAACTATTTATTGAATTAGATGCAACAGATGAACAATTAGATTTCCCAGTTGTATATGCTTCTGCAAAAAATGGAATAGCTAAAATGGATTTAGCAGATGAAACAACTGATTTATCTTGTTTATTTGAAACAATTATAAATACAATTCAAGCACCAGACTGTGATGAAGAAGGACCAGCTCAAATGTTAGTTTCTAATATTGATTATGATGATTATGTTGGAAGAATAGCTGTAGGTAGAGTAGAAAGAGGAATTATAAAAGTTGGAATGCCAGTTGCGATTTGTGGAAAAGAAGATAAAATAACACAAGGAAGAATTGCAAAAGTATATACACATGTTGGATTAAATAAAGTCGAAGTAGAAGAAGGAAAAGCAGGAGATATAATAGAACTTGCAGGACTTCCAGATATTAATATTGGAGACACAATTTGTGATTTTAATAATCCAGAAAAAATACCATTTGTTGATATTGACGAACCAACAGTATCAATGACATTTAGTGTAAATAATGGACCTTTTGCAGGAAAAGAAGGACAATTTATAACATCACGTCATATTCGTGATAGATTATTCAAAGAATTAGAAAGAAATGTATCTTTAAGAGTTAAAGAAACAGAAACACCAGATTCTTTTGAAGTATCAGGAAGAGGAGAACTTCATTTATCAGTATTAATTGAAACAATGAGAAGAGAAGGATTTGAACTTTTAGTATCAAGACCAAAAGTTATTTATAAAGAAATTGATGGTGTAAAATGTGAACCAATAGAATTGCTAGTAGTAAATGTACCAGATGACTCAGTAGGAACAGTTATTGAAAAATTAGGTAGAAGAAAAGCTGAAATGATAAATATGGAGCCAGCAGAAACAGGACATACAAAAATAGAATTTAAAATCCCTGCAAGAGGATTAATTGGATATAGAACAGAATTTTTAACAGACACAAAAGGAGAAGGAACAATGAACCATATATTTGATTCATATGAACCTTTTAAAGGAGATATCCAAGCAAGAGTAAGAGGAACAATAGTTGCATTTGAACCAGGAAAATCTGTAACATATGGTTTATATAATGCTCAAGATAAAGGAGATTTATTTATAGGACCTGGTGTAGAAGTATATGAGGGAATGATAGTTGGATTAAATTCAAGAGGAGAAGATTTGGCAATAAATGTATGTAAAGAAAAACATTTAACAAATACAAGAGCTTCTGGTTCTGATGAAGCACTTAGACTTGTACCACCAATTCAAATGTCATTGGAAAAAGCAATTGAATTCATCCAAGATGATGAATTAGTAGAAGTAACACCTAAGTCAATTCGTTTAAGAAAGAAAATATTAGATAGCAAAGAAAGAGAAAGAGCTAATAGGAATAAATAATTTTTATAATTATTATAGAGAAGGTGATTGAATTGGCAAATAGTAAATATATAAATAAAAGAACAGGAAAATATGGACCAGATAGTAGTACATACAGACAAGATCGTTTGGCAAGAGTGATGCGGACAAATTGATCAAGAAATAAGAAATAAGGAACCTAAAAAGAAACCTCAACATGGGAAAAGAGCTGATTTTTTAGCACAGTATAAAGTAGTAGGATATGAAAAAGCTAAAGAAATAATTAATAAAGATTTTAAAAATAAAGATTTTAAAAGAGAAGTTTTCAATGATGAGACATTAAAAAAATGGATAGAAGAAGAAAATGAAAAATAGTAAATAATAAGCAAGTTAAAAGGCGGGAATAACCCGCCTTGAAACTTTAGAGTTTAGAGGCTTAATATCTTAAATCAATCACGAAATGTAATAAATTCCGTAATTGATGCAAGTCTTATCATCGTTTTTTAACAAAGCGATGATATTTCTCATGGAATTGTCAAAATGATTACCAGGGAATTTCTGATTCATGAAAATGAAAGAAATTAACCTTGAAGAATCGTTCTCCATGATTTTTTCAAAAGTGACTCTGTTCAAATTACCGCTTAAGTGTAACGGTTGGTAGTTAGCCCAACTAAGGACTAATTCGATATTCTCTGGTTCGACGCCGTCTTTTGCCAATAAACCACTTAAATTTTTTAAATACGCCTTTTTCATTATTTTTTTCCTCCTATGGTGCATTTGCACTGTTTTTAAAAAGTCAAACTCTGTTGTCCATGAGGATTATAAAGAAGTTTGCTAAACTCAGTATATCATATTTTACATAAAATATCAAGTTTTTGTTTACAGAAATAAAGAAGGGATTGATAAAAAGTGAATAAACAAGAAATAGAAAATATAAAACAAAAAGCACTTGAGGAGCATATTCCAATTATTATGGATGATACATTAGATGTGATAGCAAAATATTTAAAAGAAATAGAACCTAAAAGAATATTAGAAATAGGAACAGCTGTTGGATATTCCGCAATATGTTTTTCTGAATTTTTGGAGCATAATGGAAGAATAGATACTATTGAAAGAGATAATGAAAGGGTTAATGAAGCAAAAGAAAATATAAAAAAAGCAGGAGTAGAAGAAAAAATTCATATTTATGAAGGTGATGCGGTTGAAATATTACCTACATTAAACGAAAAATATGATGTGGTATTTATAGATGCTGCAAAGGGAAAATATCCGTTTTTTCTAAAAGAAGCTTTAAGAATGATAGAACCTAATGGAATTATTTTTGCAGACAATATTTTGTACAAAGGTTATGTGATGAGTGATTATAATAAACATAAACAACGTACAGCTGTTAGAAATTTAAGAGAATATATAAAGGAAGTAAGTGAAAATCCAAATCTTGAAACTGAAATTTTAGAAGTAGGAGATGGATTAGCTATTAGCAGAATTAAATAAAAGAGCCCCCACTAATATAAAATAGCGAGGGGGTGAGAGTTTGAATTAGATCGTTAAAATGTTTTGTGATGCTCTTCTACGTGAAGAGCTTTTACTAATCCAATGTTGTCTACAATAATTTTTTCACCATTGCGTTGAATGACACGGAAATGTGGAATATTTATTTTTTCTACATCAAATTTTATTTTTGATACACTTTTGTATTGAGTGTCTTTAAATGCTGCATGCTGAGCACTACCATATTCATTTTCGATATCCATATTCATTGTTCGAATCTGAATTTCAAATGATGGTGGAGCAACCAACTTAACATTTTCACTAAAAGCAGTATCAAAATTAAAAATCAAATGAATGGACTTATATCCATTCTTTTTTGGATTAGTAATATAATCCTTTAAAAGAAAAAGTTTACATTTTCGCTTATTCTTGAAATATTGTGAACAAAAATTTTTCGTAATTTCACAATATTCAATATTTTTTTCTTCACCATCAGTTGAATCAATAATGATTCTAAAGGCAAAGATGTCGTTTATTGTGTCTTTACCGAGGGAAGGATTTAATACGATCTTTCTCAACGCACTTTCAACACTTTTCCGTCTAGATATGAATTTCACTCTGACGGAATTTGGTAAAATGGCACATAATTCATGCCAAAGATCACTGATACTTGAACGAATCATTTCGAACAAGTTTTGAGAGGTTAATAAAATTAAATATCTCTTTATTTCAGGAATCAATTTGAGAAACTCGTTGTTTCCAGAAGCGCTCAGTGATTCAATGAATTTGTTGAGTCCGTCTGGTACAGAGTTTGCTTTTGCAAACGAATCGTTTAAAAGCCTATTAAAACATTCCAGATCTAATTGTTGTGAATTGTCAATGTTCAATTCAAACACTCCTTTAAAAAATTTTTTACCTATTAATTATACCACAAATTTTAAAAAAAGAAAATCAAAAGGGCTTAATTTGTTGACAATCTAAGGTTCAAGCTATATAATATATAAAAAATAAGAAGGAATGAATAGAATGAAAACAATAGAATTATTAGCTCCAGCAGGATCATTTGAAAAAGCAAAGATAGCATTTTTGTATGGAGCAGATGCAGTATATTGTGGAACATCATCATTGTCACTTAGAACAAGAGCAGATATGCAAGATAATGATTTAGAAGAGACAATAAAATATGCACATGAAATAGGAAAAAAAGTATATGTAACACTTAATATATTTGCGTGGGATGAAAAATATAATGAAATAATAGAAATGGCAAAAAAATTAGAAAAATTAAAACCAGATGGAATCATTGCAGCAGATGGAGGAGTAATAGATGTTTTAAAAGAATATGCACCTAGTGTACCAATTAATGTTAGTACACAAGCAAATTTGGTTAGTTTGCATAGTTGCAATTTCTGGTATAAAAATGGCGCTAAAAGAATGATTATGGCAAGAGAAATGAATAAAGAACAACTAAAATATATAATGGAAAATAAACCTAAAGACATGGAAGTTGAAATATTTATTCATGGAGCTATTTGTTTTGCATATTCAGGTAGATGTTTCTTAAGTGATTTTCTAGCATGTAGAAGTGCAAATTTAGGTGATTGTGCACAAAGTTGTAGATGGTCTTATAATTTATATGCAGAAGAAAAAAATAATCCAGGAGAATTAATGCCTATTGAAACAAATGAATATGGAACAAGCATTTTTTCATCTAAAGACTTATGTTTAATAAAAGAAATACCAGAAATTATTGAAATGGGAGTAGATAGCCTAAAAATAGAAGGAAGACTAAAAACAGAGTATTATTTAGCAAGTGTGATAAATGCATACAGAAATGCAATTGATGATTATGAAAAAGACCCTGAAAATTATGATTATACAAAGTATTTAAAAGAATTAGAGAAAGTAAAAACTAGAGGTTTAACAACATTTTATTTTAATGATAGAAAAAATAAAGATATACAAGAATATAGTGGAAGGCAATATAACGAAAACTATGAATTTGGAGGAAAAGTAGTACAATATAAAGAAGAACTTTCCACAATTGAAATAAAAAATAAACTAATAGTAGGAGATATATTAGAAATTATTGTACCTAATAAAATTGAACCAGTTGAATTTAAAATAGAACAACTTTATGATGCTGAAACAGATGAAAAAATTCAAGAAATTAGTCCAGGAGTAAAAGGTCAAAAAGTAAAAATAAAATTACCAATTAAATGCGAAAAAGATTGGATAATAAGAAGAAAAAAATAAAAATATAAAAAATACCACATAATTTATAAAATGTGGTATCTTTTATATTTATGAGTGATTAAAAATTTTTAAAAGATAAATTCCTAATAAAATACACAAAATGCAAAGCAATCCACTTAAATCAAAACTAATATTAGGCAAAAGTACAAATGTTGAACCAAGTGTAAATCCTATAATACTATAGAATGTTTGAGCATAGAAATGGTCTAATAAAAATTTTGTTGTTTTCATGCAAATTAAGCAGCCAATAATTAAACCAATCCCCATAGGTATTAATACAGGAAAGTATAAATAAGAAACAGATGACAAGTAAGTAGAATATACACCCATAAGCATTAAAATAATAGTGCTACTAACTCCAGGAACAATAATTCCGATAGACATAATTAATCCGGAGAAAATAAGATATATATAGCTAAAATTATTAGCAGAAAATGAATTAGATACATATTTTTCTAATATAACAGAAGCTATCCCAATTATAAATGCTAATATAGAGTAGATGAGATAATGTGACTTAAAAGAGGTTTTTGTATTTATTTCTTTTATTAGAGATGGAATACTGCCTAAGATTAATCCAATAAAAACAGATTTTGTTTGTATAGGAAATTTAAACAATAAATAATTGAGAATATTACTAAATAGTAAAATTCCAATACCAGCACCAATTATTAATGGAGTTAGAAATTTTGAATTATTTTTAAGATCTTTAAAAAAGTTTAAAATACTATCTAAAAGTTTTTCATATATTCCAAAAATAACACAAAGTACGCCACTACTAATTCCTGGAAGAATAGCACCAGCTCCTATAGCGATACCTTTTACACAATTCACTAAAAAGTTCATAAAAAATCACCTCTATTATTTAACTTATGAAATAAAAAATAAAAAATTCAACGGCCTTTGCTCAAATAAACAGCAGACCGTTGAATTTTTTTATTTTACTATCTGACGGACATCATCAAAAAGTTGCAGATCATTTGCTGTAAGCTTTAAATTTGTTTCATATTTGCGTCCGTCGGCTGTTGTAATAGTAATTTCGGCAATAGTGCCTTCCTGCATTACGTTACCGTCAGAGACAGCACGTAAAAAAAGCGGAAACTTCGGGTGGGCTGCTGCAAAGCGGTCCCATGAAGCCTTTAACTGAAATATTTTAGCTGGGTTCATTTCAAAAATCCTTTCTGTACTTTTGTATTTTGCATAGATATTTTAATTACTGCATTATACATGATGCTACAGAAAGGATTTTATCATATGAGCAGAGGCATCGTCAATAGATACGGTTTTAAGCAGTTTTTTGATAACCAACAACAGCAATTTCAGTTAACATTCCCTTAACCTGTTTGATAATATGCTCAATATTTTGTAGTGTTTCACCGGTTAAATATTCTTCACCGCATTGAGTACATTTTTGATAATGATATAGCATCCATTATAGTCAGTCATATAGGTAGTAGTGGCAGGCTGAACATTACCTTTGCAATAAAAACATGTCATAGTCAATTCTCCTTTCGAGTTTTAAAATCGTCTAGGCGTTTGCGAAACGCCAAAAGCCGCATAAATACGGCATTTTTTCTTGTAAAAAACAAAGTATCTCCTCAAGGTTTATGGTAAAATAGAGTTGTCGAGAAACTATCAACCAATCCACCTAAAGGAGATACACCTATATGATAACATATAAACAGCTCACTTTGGCAGAAATTTTTGAAGATTGTCAAAATAATTTCGACAACGACAAATGTCGGTTTCTTTCACTTCTTGATGAAGCCATTAACCTTGATGAAATTGTTCCTGTTTCTTTCGTAAACCATTTTCACGCCCATACCGGAAGACCTCGCAAGCATCAGCTCTATCCAATACTCAAAGCTCTTCTGATTCAGCGTATTTTTTCAATCCCAACTGACACACTCCTGATTGTATTTCTGAAATATTCTCAGGAATTGCGTGACTTCTGTGGTTTTGATGTTGTTCCAGATGGCTCCAAATTTACCCGCTTCAAACAGGATTTTTTATTGGACTTACAATCTATGTTTGATCGTCTTGTTGACCTGACCGAACCGATCTGCCAAAAACTGGATCCTTTTCTTGCTTCCATGACAATCTTTGATACCTCTGGTATTGAAGCTTGGGTTACTGAAAATAACCCCAAATATGCGAACCGCATTATCAGACAATTGAAAGCTTTTAAGAAATCACACAACCTTGACGATTCTTATGATCCTTACAAAGCTGCCTATGGCTCTATGCCAACTCATGCTGCTTCCAATCAGGCAATCCAGCAAATGTACATCAATGGGCATTTCTGCTATGCTTATAAATTTGGAATCCTTACAAATGGGCTTGGCATTGTCCGCGACATTACTTTCTACAACAAGGATTTTCTCAATGCACATCCTGATATCGTTGTAGAGAAGAAATCCGATTCCCCTGATGAAGATAAATCTCTTGCGGATTCAAAGGCACTGCTTCCCGTTTTGATTGATTTCTTCCAGAAACATCCACTTATCGAACCCAAGACTTTTCTTGGAGATGCAGCCTTTGATTCTGTTGCCATCTACAAGTCCCTCTTTGAGGAAATCGGATTTCAAAAGGCATTTATCCCTCTAAAAAACAAGCTCTCTATAGAGGGAACCGACTATCCGGTAAACGAGGACGGTATTCCATGCTGTCCTCACGATCCATCACTTCCGATGAAGCGGGAAGGAAGTAAATCTCATTTGCGAAGCAAACTTCCCACCATGAAATTCGTATGCCCTAAAATGAATTGGGAGTACAATCCTGCTGACAAGTCAAAGCGACGCGTATGTCATTGCGACAATCCATGTACATCTTCATCCTGTGGGCGAATGATCTACATCTATCCTGAAAAGAACCTTCGTGCCTATCCAGGTGTAGAACGCGGCTCACAGGAATGGGAAGATACCTACAAGATCCGTGTAAATGTAGAAAAGTCGATCAATCACTTCAAAGATAGCTTCTGCATTGCGAATCGGAAAACCCAGAATGAGAAAACACTTCATGCTGATTTACTCCTTGCAGGAATTACCCAGCTTGTTACTGTTCTCGTTGCTGATAAGATTCATCAGCACCAATACATTCGGAGTTTAAAGCCTTTGATTGCCTGATCTTCCATGCTTATACAATCTTTTCTTCGCAGTTTATCTGGGAAGTTTTTTTGTCATGTCTAAATTTGGAATCACCTACTTTTCATCTTAAGAATCCTGCATTGCGGGATTCTTACTACATTTTTAATTGGGATTGCGAACGTGTTTCGCAATTACCTATTAGATAAACCAACTGAAGGCAATGTAATTTTAGATGGCAATAATCTGTCAAAATTGAAGGAATCTCAAATCTCAGCATTTCGCCGTGACAATCTCGGCTTTGTATTTCAGGATTTTAATCTGTTAGACACCTTTACACTTGAGGACAATATTTATCTTCCACTTGTACTTGCCGGAATGCCTTACAAAAAAATGCATGATCGTTTGGTGCCAATCGCAGAACGTCTTGGTATCAGCTCATTACTTAAAAAATATCCATATGAGGTTTCAGGCGGACAAAAACAGCGTGCCGCAGCTGCCCGCGCATTAATTACAAATCCGAAGCTTATTTTGGCTGATGAACCAACTGGTGCACTCGATTCAAAGGCATCTGATGAGCTGCTTGGTTTATTTTCAGAGATTAACCGCACTGGACAGACAATTGTAATGGTAACGCATTCTGTCAAGGCAGCCAGCACTGCCGGACGTGTTTTATTTATTCGAGATGGTGAGGTTTTCCACCAAATTTACCGTGGAAATGATACTGATGAACAGCTGTATCAAAAAATTTCTGATACACTGACACTTCTTGCAACAGGAGGTGATCGCCGATGAAAACAGGATTTTATCCGAAGCTTGCCTTCGATGGCATCCGGAAAAATCGCAGGATGTATGTTCCATTTATTTGCACCTGTATTGGAATGGTGATGATGTTTTATATCATTTCTTATCTGCACTACAGTGATACAATTGCATCTATGAATGGCGGCCAGATCATGCGCTCTACGCTTAATTTGGGCAGCATTGTAGTAGGTATTTTTTCCTGTATTTTTCTGTTTTACACAAACTCCTTTTTAATCCGAAGACGAAAAAAGGAATTTGGTCTGTATCACATTCTTGGCATGGGAAAACTAAATATTGCACGCATTTTATTTTGGGAAACACTTTTGACAGCAGTGATTTCTCTTGTTCTCGGCATAGGTTTTGGCATTTTATTTTCAAAGCTTGCTGAACTTGCCATGGCTCGTCTGACACACGCTCAGATTATTTATTCCATGCATATTTCACCAGACTCCATTTTATTTACACTAACTGTATTTGGCTGCATTTTTATTTTACTGTTTTTTAATACACTTCGTCAGGTTCATTTTTCAAATGCTATTACACTTGTCAAAAGTGAATCTGTCGGTGAAAAACCGCCAAAGGGAAATATCCTTTTAGGTCTTCTAGGTATGATTTGTTTAGCTGCTGCCTATTATCTTGCTGTAACAGTTGCAGATCCTGTATCAGCACTTGGCATGTTTTTTATAGCAGTTATTCTCGTAATCGTTGGCACCTACCTTATCATGATCGCTAGCTCTGTTTTATTCTGCAGGCTGCTTCAAAAAAATAAGCGCTACTATTACAAGGCAAATCATTTTGTGTCAATTTCTTCTATGGCTTACAGAATGAAAAGAAATGGCGCTGGACTGGCTTCCATCTGTATCCTTGCGACAATGGTTCTTGTTATGCTGTCCACTACTGTAAGCTTATACTTCGGTATGGATGATGTATTATCTAATCGCTATCCGTATCAATTTAATACGACTGTTTCTTATGATTCCTTCGATATGATGTCTGATGAAAATACAGCATCAATTCGCAAGCTTGCATCAGATGCGATGGATAAATATGAATGTACACCATCCAATGTTTCCGATTATCGGTCCGCCTGTTTTTACGGCTATTTAATTGATAATGACTTTGTATGCGATGCCAAGTTTGACAGCCATTCTGAAACAGCAAATTACCTTGAAGGCAAAATGTTTTACTTCGTTCCACTTTCAGATTACAACAAAATGATGGGCACGAATGAAACTCTTGCATCTGATGAAGCGCTGCTTTTTTCAACTCGGGACTCTGCTTATAATGAAAGTACTATTTCCTTTGAGCATGGCATGACATACACAATCAAAAAGCAAATTGACAAATTTAGACCTGACGGCAACTCAATGGCAAATATTTCCACTACATTTGTATTAATCGTTCCAGATATTCATGCGGCAGTTGATGCCATTGCAGCATTGCCTGATAATGAAAAGTCTGTTTACTTTTATTGGCACTATAACTTTGATACCAACTTAAATCGTGATGATCAGATCTTGCTGGCAAATGATCTTTCATCCACTATCTCTGATTTTTTCACACAAAGCTATAAACAAAACACAGGAATTATGCGCTGCCAGTTTGAAAGCCGTGCTGCTAATTATGAAGAGTTTTTAGCAGACTTTGGAAGCTTATTTTATCTGGCAATCGTTTTAAGCATTGTTTTCTTAATTGCCGCTGTTTTGATTATTTATTACAAGCAGATTTCAGAAGGCTATGAGGATCAGGCACGTTTTGATATTATGCAAAAAGTAGGCATGACAAAAAAAGAAATTCGAAAAAGCATCAACTCACAGCTTTTGACTGTCTTTTTCCTTCCTCTTGTCGGTGCCGGTACTCATTTGATCTTTGCCTTTCCGATGATTAGAAAAATCCTGCTGCTGTTTAATTTAACAAATCTGCATCTATATACAATTGTTACGTTAATCAGCTTTGGAGCATTTGCAATCTTCTACACAATTGTGTACCGCATCACATCAAACGCATACTACCATATTGTAAGTGGTGCCTCTAACAGCAGATAATCTTGACTTTCTCGCTGAAAATGTGTATCCTCTTCTTAAATTAATGTAAGAAAGGAAGGAAAATTTTATGGGTTGCCTTGGGAATATTATATGGATGCTCTGCGGAGGTCTTGTCAGTGCACTAGGATATTTAATTGCTGGATGTATCTGGTGCATCACCATTGTGGGAATCCCGGTTGGCATGCAATGCTTTAAGTTAGCTGGACTGGCACTTTTTCCGTTTGGAAAGGATGTTACATACGGTGGTGGACTTGGAAGCTTTTTACTAAATATCATCTGGGCCATTTTCTTTGGTATCCCGATTGCACTGCACTCTCTATTATGGGGCTGCATCATGTGTATCACCATAATCGGTATTCCATTTGGTCTGCAGCATTTTAAAATGGCAAAGCTTGCTCTGATGCCATTTGGAACAGTTGTTTATTAATTTTTTGAAAGAACCATGATTGATCAAGGCAATTTTATCATGGTTCTTTTTTGACTTTTCTCATTATTTAACATTATTTTTATACTTTTTAATTATAAATATTGTACAGTTTTTAATCTTTACTTTCTATTTTTCTAAGAGTATAATGTAGCCGAAATAAAAAAGAAAGGACTGTATCAGAAATGGCAGAAAAAACAATTTTTCCAAGAGAAGAAAAAGCCGAGATGTTATTTGACAAGATTCTTGCAAACCCGGAGGCATGCAGGCGACTGAAAAGAACTTTTTACGATGCCATTGATTCCGGAGATGAGTTTGTGACAGAGAATCTTCCCGCAAAGCAGTTTACCGCTGCATTATTCGATGCATATGAAAATAAAGATCTGACTGCATTTCTCATGGCTGTGTGCCAAAACAGTATGTTCGATCTTTTAAGAAATGCTTTTCTGATACCGTTTAAATTTAATGCGGATGGACAGACAAATCCTAATTTTTTGACAGATGAAGAGGGAAAGCTTCTGGAAAATCTTCCGATTCATGTAAAGGAAAAAGAATATGAAAAATTTCGAAAAGTTTATCAGAAGCGTGATAAAGTAAAAATGTATCTGGCACATGGATATAAGAAAAGGCATTGTTATGATTCAGAAACAATGGAAACACAGGAATATAAGATGGGAGAGCATGACGGAGTACTTCTGATCTATGAACTTCCGGATACCGTAAAAGAAAAAAAGACGGAGGCTGAAGCTTATGCAGCTGTGTGGGATATTATGATGGAACTTCAAAAGGAACTGCCAAATTCTGTGGTATATTACGGACAGGATTTCTTGCAGGAAGAAGGAAAAAGATTTGATGAAATGGGGGTTTTCCTTCCGCTGGAACACTTTTCTGACAGACTGGAAAGACATATAGAAAAAGCGGATCAAATTGTATATGGTAAATAAAAAGATGCATCTGGTTGAAAAAAGATCAGATGCATCTTTTTATTTAAAATTCTTTTTTACGTGCAATAACGGAATGTCTTATCCGTCAGAATTCTTGCAAAGATAAGTCCAAGAGGCAAGGCAAGAATGATAAGTATTGCAGCTGCAAACCAGGATGCAGAAACGGATAAGGACATGATTCCAAGGTTATAAAATCCACGGTATAAATAAAGCCCCGGTACCATGACCACAATGGAAGGCACTGTCACGGAAATCCTTGGATAACCCACCTTATTTTTCAAAAGGGAGGCAAGAAGTCCGGCTGTAAGTGCCCCTATAAATGCAGCTACTGCCGGAGGTAAAGCTACGAGATCCACCAGTTCAAGACGGAGGTTATTTGCAATTGCACCA
>OJME01002285.1_pt1 | contig 13258 bp, 5 predicted proteins | sample 1597151 | NCBI WGS metagenome assembly OJME01 (sample SAMEA2452118, study PRJEB22498) | human gut metagenome | biome: human feces; feature: human gut; material: feces | place: Australia | collected 2012
GACTGCAGGGATGAATCAGGAGATGAAAGAAAAGGCATTGGATGAAGCAAGACGATATAATGAGGAGCTGTTAAGCTCCTCTATACAGCTGACAGACCCATTTAAGGCGAAGAAAACGGATGGGGAAACGCTGTTTTATAATAACATCTTAAGTCTGGAAGGTTCTGGGATCATGGGGTATGTAAAGATCCCATGTATATCGGTCGATCTTCCGATCTATCATGGAACGAGTACAGAAGTATTGGAACGGGGGATCGGACATTTGGCCGCATCATCATTTCCGATCGGAGGGAAAAGTACCCATGCAGTGCTGACCGGACATACAGGGCTTAGTTCTGCAAAACTCTTTACTGATCTTACTGAGATGAAAAAAGGTGATCTTTTTTTTATCCATGTATTAGATAAAAAACTCGCCTATCGTGTTGATCAGATCAACGTGATCAGACCAGAAAATACAAGGAAACTACAGATCATTGATGGAAAAGATTATGTAACATTACTGACATGCACCCCGTATGGGGTGAACGATCATCGTTTGCTGATACGTGGAATCCGTACGGAGTATCACGAAAAAGAAGAGCTGACGAAAGAAAGACCGCATTATTCCCAGTGGATGGAAGTCTACAGGAGGGCGATCTTGATCGGTTTGTTGATCGTATTTGCACTGATCATATCAAGAAAGGTATATGTAAAGATCAAAGGAAGGAGAAAGAGATGAAGCACAGACTGATCACGATTGTTGGATGGCTGTTCTTGGTCACAAGCGTTGGTTTACTTCTTTATCCGGAGATCATTTCTTTTATCAAACAGAAACAATCCGATCAGATCGCACAGGAACTGGAGAAAAATACGGGAAGAAGAAAAAACGATGACTCTTTGTACCAGAAAGCACTTCGATATAACGAAAAGATCAGGGAAGACGGGCAGAAAGATATGAAAGACGTCTGGAGTTATCAGGCTCCGCCGATCGTCCTGCGAAAAGAACAGGATACGTTCGGATATATAAAAATCCCAAAGATGAAACAGAAACTCCCGCTATACCTTGGGGCCACGATGGAAAATATGAGAAAAGGAGCAACGATCATGGGACAGACTTCGCTTCCTTTAGGTAAGCGGGATAGTAACTGTGTGATCGCAGCCCATCGTGGGTATCAGGGGATTCCGTATTTTCGGGATATCGAAGAATTGAAAACAGGTGATCTGGTGATCATCCGGAATCCATGGGAGAGATTAAGATACAAAGTGACAAAGATCAAAGTGATCGATCCATATGATACGGATAAGATCCTAATCCAAAAAGGGAAAGACATGATAACACTTTTAACATGTCATCCATACCGGGGGCATGGAAAGTATCGATATCTTGTGTACTGCGAGAGGGATCATGGACAAAAAATCGCGGAGAAAAAGAACAATACGATCAAAGACATGCACTTTCAATCTTCCGAATGGGACATCCGAAGAGAAAAGATTGTTCGGTATGTTGGACTTATGCTTTTAATTTTTTTCGGGATTGGAATAATTATGCCAAAGAAAAAGAGGTGATATCTAAATGTTTCAAAAAAGTAAAAAAAATAATGTTAAATTAGCATTTGTATTTGTTGTAAGTTTAGTACTGATACTTAGTATACTTTGCCAGCATCGAACAGAAGCAAAGAAAACACCGACATTGAAAGTGTATTTTATTGATGTCGGACAAGGAAGTTCTATTTTGGTACAATCAGAGAGTAAAAATACTCTGATAGATACGGGAGATGAAAAGTACTATGACAAATTAGATTCTTTTTTATCAAACAATCAAATCAATTCTATTGATCAGATTGTTTTGACACATAACGATCCAGATCATATTGGAAACGTGGATAGACTAATAAAAACCAGAAAGGTTGGAACTGTAATTCAATCAAAATATGGATATAAAAAAAATGCTTCCACAAAAGATGTAAAGGAATTAAATGCAGCTGTTTCTAAGTACCATACAAAAACAGTAAAAGTTAAAAAAGGGAATAAGATTGATTTTGGATGTGGAATGAAAGGAGAAGTACTGTCTCCTTGGAAAAACTATAAAAAAGTAAATCAAACAAGTATTGTAATTCGTTTAGTTTATGGGAAATATAGCTATTTATTTACTGGAGATATTTATAGTTCCAATGAGTCAGAGCTTATTAAAAAGTTCAATGTGAGATCAACTGTGTTACAGATTCCGCATCATGGCTCTTATACATCCAGTAGCGTAGCTTTCCTGAAAAAAGTTAATGCTAAGTATGCAGTCATTTCTTGTGGAAAAAATAATCCTTATCACCATCCTCGACCAGAAGCAATGAAAAGAATCAAAAAATATATTAGTAATAAAAACTTGTATCGAACAGATCAGGATGGAACGATTTTGTTTATCAATGATGACAAGAAATTAATTGTGAAGAAAGAATAATAAAGAAAGGAGTTATATGAAACACAAACTGATAAACTACGGAAAAAAAACTAAAAAATTGTGGGTAAGTGCAATCGTGGTTTTATTTGTTGTAGCTGTTGCTTATAGTCAAATAGTCAAAGCACAGTATGGTACGGATAAAGTGTCAAATGGTACTTCTTATCCAAAAAATGGTTATTGGACGGGTGTTTCAATAAATGGACCATGGGGAACATCAACTATTTATTTTACCGTGACAACAGATAAAACTTATTCAGGAAATACATTTAATGATAAAAGTCGTCCTCTTTACATTAATGTAAAGCAAACGAATGACAATCCGTATGGTATGAAAATTTTGGATACTTCACCATCAACGAGTCGGAATGCTTCAGGAAATTATTCGTGGTTTAATTTAAAAATAGGATATTGGGCACCGGCACATTATTATTATAGTGGAAACTATTTTGATACACCTTCTGCGACATCAGCGGCACACCAAGTATCAAATACAGCAGGTCATTCCACAGAAAATCATTGGGTTGAAACTACAATTCGGATGAGTGCATATGATACTGCGGTAGCAACTTATTATGATAAATCTGCAAAAAAATATTATCGTTACCATGATTGTCATGCAACACTTTATCTGTGGGGAAGAAACCAATATAAAGTTTATTACAATGGAAATGGTGGAGGTATTAGTGAAAGTGAAAGAACTTTCAATGATGGGGATAACTTTACTTTTCCAAATGCATGGAGAGAAGGATATAGTTTAGCTGGATGGAGACGTGATAACGACTGGGGTGACTGGATGGGAACAGGATGGGTTGTATGTAGCACAGATTATAGTGCTGTAGCACAATGGACAGCAAATACTTATACTGTCAGCTATGATGGAAACAGAGAAGATTCTGGATGGACAGGTGATGGTACAGCAACATATGATCAGAACTTCACCTTTGCAGACAATGGTTACACAAAAAAAGGCTATGCTTTTGTTGGATGGAGTGAAGATCGAAATGCAATGACAGCCACTTATTCACCAGGTCAGACAATTACATGGAAGAGAGCCGATAAACTGCAGTTGTATGCAGTCTGGGAAAAGAGTACCTATGAAGTCAGTTTTGACGGAAATGGAGCATCAGGAAGTAAAAAAACAGAAAATCTTGCTTATGGAAAAGATGTTCAGCTTCCAGCAAACAGTTTTCAGCGTGCAGGCTATACCTTTATCGGATGGAGTGAAGATCCAGATGCCATCAAACCGAAATATACGGACAGACAGACGGTCAATACACTCTGTGATGCAGGACAGACCTATGAACTGTATGCCATCTGGAAGAAGAGTGACGGATCGTTCGATCTGCACAACCTGATCCGTGATGATGCGATGTTCCAGGGGGATGTCGAGATTGAAGGCTCAAATAAAACAGGATTCAGCCGGGATCATATTGATTCCGAGTATGGACGTATCGATAAGAACAACCAACCAGGATATTTTACGGATCGTTATAAATAAAGGAGGAAGAGATGAAGAAATACATAGAGATGATCTTAAGAAAGATCGGTGTCAGTATGCTTGCCCTCCTGATGGTAATGACAACTTATTTCAGTAATTCAGGAGGAAGTCTTCTCTTAAAGACAAAGAACGTCCAAGCAGACACAGGAGAGACGACACTTGCGATGAGTCAGGCAATGAGCAGTAATAAGATCCCTGCGATCGGACGTGCTGCATCCGAAGGCTTATGGGCAATGACGGCAGGCGGACACAGAGTGTTCTGCTTAAATTCAGGAAAGACGATGTGTTCTGGCGATACCTTAAAGTACAAAACAGTCAATGCAGCGACTTATGAGAAAAAAGGGATCGCAAAGGCATTAAACTGGTATTTCAGGTCAAGCGGCAAGAATACCAAGGCACTGGCACTGACACAGGCATATATCTGGGCTTGCGGACATGGAGCAAACAAACAGAATACCGTGTATCAAGCTGGAAAGAATGTCCAGAAAGGATATTCACAGAGCGATGCAAAGAAGTTCTGTGAAACGATCAGTGATCAGGATCCGGAGGGAACAATCTATTATTACACGGTCAAGAAATGTGTGAAAAAGAAGAAATTAGATTCACATCAGGTCCTGTTTGGATTCCGTCATACACCGCCACCGATCAAAAAAGCAAAGACAAATGCAACAAAAACGATGGAAAATCCGGATAATGTTAAGATCAAAATCCGAAAAAAGGATGCAGAGACAAGGGCAGGACTTGCTGGAGCGAGTTTTCAGATCTATATGGATGGAACGCTGAAAGGGACGGTGCAGACGGACGAAAACGGAGAAGCTACGTATACAGTGCAGCGTACCTTAAGCAGTAAAGGATCTTCCAAAGATAAAACATATGTAACAAACTGGAATGATCTTTCCAAGGCACAGAAAAAAGAAGCCACCAAAAATGGGTGGTATGATTCCAAGGCAAAAGCTTATTCCGTTGCAATGCAGGAAGCCGTAAAGGATGCACAGAATAAGATCGCAGCGATGAAGAGTGCGTCCATTCATACCTGGATGACAAGAGAAACGAAATCCGCATTTGGACATTTACTTCCAGATCAGACGGATCAGAGTAAGATCGAACAGGGTGGAGTCAGATCCTTTACATTTAATTACACGAATGAATTCCGAAAAGTGGATCTTGAGATCATCAAACAGGGAAAGGTACAGAACCCGAAAGGTGACCATGGAGTGGAAGCAAGTCTTAAGGATGCAGTCTATGAACTGTATGCAGCTCGTGATATCACAGGATCTGATAATAAGAGTGTTGTTTATGCGGCAGGATCCTATGTCACACAGATTGTGACCGATGCGAACGGTTACGGAAAGATAACAGATCTGTATCCAGGATATTACCGCCTGCATGAAAAGTACGCTCCATTAGGGTATAAGACAGCCAGTCAGGATGTTTATGTCACGATCGACCGGAATACAACACAGTATCTGCCGGAGGAAGAGTACGAAGGAACGATCAAAGTCCTGAAGACATTCGGCGGGAAAAATGTTCCAGAAGCACAGGCAGTCTTTGAAGTTTATGATTCAAAGAACAACCTGAAAGAGACGATCACGACTGATGATAAAGGGATCGCACAGACATCGTTGCTCCCATACGAAGCCTATCGGATCCATCAGACAAAGACAACCGATGGATATGAGATGGTACCTGATAAATGGGTAACGATCGACGGATCGAAAGCAACGTATCAGATCGAATCGAACGATCCAGAACAATATGCAGCCATTGCAGTGACAAAGGTCACAAGGATCTCCGATAAAGAAACGGATCAATACACGAAGAAAGAAGAGTATAAGGCAGAGTTTCAGATCATCAATAAGGCAACAAAGAAAGTCGTTGAAACACTTGTCACAGATGAGAACGGATCTGCTCAGTCAGGAAGATTAGATCCTGGTACTTATACGGTCCATCAGACAAAAGGAACAGATAATTATAAGCTTGCCGATGACTTTGATGTAACGATCAAGGACGGTGATAAAACATTTAAGAAGTTTGAACTGGATAATCCATACAATGGCCGGAAAGTCCGGATCAGAAAATCGATGGTAAAAAATGGAAAATCCAAACCGGAACAGGGAGCGGAGTTTGTTCTGCTGGATGAATCCCTGGTAAAGGATTTCAAGGACCAGACACTTGCAACTTCACAGGACCGACTGGATTATATCGAAAAACTACAAAAGAGTAATAAAAAAGCGATCCTTGGAACACTTGTCACAGATGCAGACGGAAACGCAGCCATGTTATTAAAAGATTTTACCAAAGATACTGGATTTATCGTCCTGCAGACAAGAGGTGAGGAAGGATATGATCTTGCAGCACCACAGTATTCTTCCGAGATGAAAGCAGAAGACGAAGATGGAATCAAAGTTTACGAATTCAGTCTGAAAGACAATTACACGAAGTCAGCAAAGATTTCGATCAAAAAGCAGATGTCAGTCAATAAAAACAAATATGTGCCAGAGGTCGGGGCGAGATTTCAGATCATCGATCCACACGGAGATGTGGTCGATACACTGACAACCAACGAAAAAGGAGAAGCAACATCCATTCCGTTAGCGATCGGTGTCTATACCCTGCATCAGACTTACGGCGATCCGAAACATGAGATGATGGAAGATGAAGATGTCGTTCTGATCAAATCAGACGTTCACAAGACGGTAACGTTCGGACCGTATAATGATGATGAAAAGATGATCGAGATCGAACTGACCAAGCGTTCCAAAGAGACAAAGAAACTGCTCAATGGTGCCGTCTATGAGATCTATGATGAAGATCATGACGTGGTAGCAACACTGACAACAGGAACTGATGGGGATGGAAAAGCATCATGCTATCTTCCATACGGAAAGTATACGATCAAAGAAACGGTAGCACCTGCAGGATACAATATGGATGATGCAGAAGAAAAGGCCTTTGAACTGAGTGCGGAATCAACGAGTGTCAAGATCACATACGATAATGCTGGAAATGGAACATACAGGTTTGATCAGACGGACAGTCCGGTTCCTGGACAGATCAGTCTAAGTAAAAAAGGAGAAGTCTTATCCGATTATGACAAGGAAGCACAGAGCTTTGTCTATGAGAATGATAAGATCACAGGAGCCGTCTATGGTCTGTATGCCGACGAGGATATCAAGAAAGATGATGGCAGTGTTGTCTGGAAGAAAGATACTCTCATTGATCAGAAGACAACGACAAAAGATGATGAGATCTATTTTACAAGAACAGGAGATGATGGAACTGAGACCAGGGATTTCTACCTTGGAAAGTATTATATCAAAGAGATCAAGGCTCCTGCAGGATATGTCGTGGATCAGGAAAAACATGAAGTCGAACTTAACTGGGATACGACGGCAGGAAATGTCAATGACATGGGAGACAGTGATAAGGTACCAGATAAGGAAGATCCGTTTGGAAACGATGGAAATGATCCAAGCAGTGGCGTTTATGTCCTGGAAAAAGGAGAAAAACTAAATGAGAAGATCAAAGAAGCGGAGACGGTTACCTTTACCTGGGTAACAGCACCCGAAGGAACAAGTACAACGGATGTCTCACAGAATAAGGATGGCAGCGTTGTCTTATGGAACGACGGGACAGATTACTATATCTCAAGTCAGAGAGCCGGACAGGTGATCTATATGAACGCAGTATCCGCAAAGATGTTCAGGGATTGTTCAGAGATCACGAAGATCGACTTTAAGAATATTGACACTGCGTCTGTCGTGGACATGAGCCAGATGTTCTATGGAATGGATTCGATCAAGACGCTCGACTTATCATCCTTTAATACATCCAATGTTGAGGATATGAGCCAGATGTTCTATGGAGACAGCCAGTTAAAGACAACCTATACGATGGATCAGATTTTAAAGATCGAGGAAGATACATTTAAGGAAGAACAGCCGGTCAAGATCAAAGCAATGCCAAAGAACAGCTTCTTAAAAGGTGATAAGTTCAAGGCAAAGGATTTCAGCTGGAGAATTGAATACGACGATGATGGTGCAGAAGATGTGGATGTGACCGATGATGATGTGGAATTTACACCAACTGTTGCAGAAAAAGGCGGAAAGATGAAACTGAACATCAACTTCAAAAGCACCGGGAAATATGCGAAGTTCCAGACAATCCAGACAACCGTGGATGTGATCGATCTGGACGAAGAAGATATCGCATTAAAGACGGCTAAGAAAGCCAGTGTATCGATCGAAGCAAATGACGTCCTGCAGAAATACAGCATCCATCTGATCAAGACCGATCAGGACGGAAAGAAGCTTGCCGGAGCAGAATTTGCCTTAAAGGCGAAAACAGATATCGTTAATAGCAAAGGAGAAAATATCTTTAAGAAGGGTGATACGATCGCCACCACTACATCACAGGATGATCAGTTTGAATATCTGGAATTTATTGGATTGCCGACGGATATCTACGCAAAAGACGGAACAGGCTGTGAGATGTATGAAGTGGAAGAGGTTTACGCACCAGCCGGATATGAGAAATCAGACAAAACACTGACCTTTAAAGGCGAAGTGATCAATGATACAAAAGAAAATCTCATTCATGATGTAAAAGCCGAGAATAACACGGATAATGACACAACAGTCTATATCCATGATTCAGATACCCTGGTCAACCAGAAACTGGATTATATCGCATTGAAGAAGATCTGGGATGATCATAACGATGCAGCGAAGATACGGCCAGATTCCATTACGATCAAGGCGACGAACAATGATACGAAAGAAGTGAAGACTTATACACTGACCAAGGATAACAACTGGACGATGTTTACGGATATCAAGAAGGATGATCATGATAAGTGGAGTTTTAAAGAAGATGTTCCAGAAGGATATGAGAGCAAAGATCCAGTATGGGATGGTGTAAACTATGTGATCACCTTTACAAACCATCATGACAATCCAGGTATCGTTGATTTGAATATACAAAAAGCATGGGATGATAGCGATAATGGAGATGATATGAGACCTACATCAATTACTGCAACTTTATATAAAAATGGAGAAAAAACGGATCAGTCTGTTACTTTAAATAGTTCAAATAACTGGTCAGATACTTCGACTTTCCATGGACTGGAAAAATATGATCAGGCAGGTGAAGAAATCAATTATGAGATTAAAGAAGAAGTTTTTGATAATCTGACAGGTGATGCCAAAACTGGATACGTTGATTCCTACGAAACCAACGAAACAACGGATGCAAATGGAGATACAACGAAGAACATTATCATCACAAACACCCATACGCCAAAAACGATACAGAAAAAAGTGAAAAAGGTATGGAACGATAACGGAAACAAGGATGGTATCCGTCCGAAATCCGTAACCGTTAATCTGTTAGCCGATGGAAAAGTGGAAGAAACACTGACATTAAGTGCAGAAAACCGCTGGCAGGCAAAGAGCAAGCTTCTTCCAGTGAAAGTCAATGGAAAGGAAGTCAACTATACATGGGAAGAGGTCAAGGAAGATTTGATCACAGGAGAAAGTGAGATCGGATATAAACCGTCTTATGATACGGATACGACCGATCAGAATCTGACACTGATCACAAACTTCCACGACAGGACAGAGCCGAAAGGAAGTGTAACGATCACCAAAGCACTGGATCCGGGAAATCTGAATATGGATGTCGGAGATCCATCCTTTACGTTCACGCTAAGAGGAACGGATGTCTATGGAAAGAAACACAGCTACGTGAAACAGATCAAGTTTACAAAAGCAGAGGTCGAGAAACAGATGAAAGATCATCCAGGCGATCCGATCGAACTTTCTGTTACTTTTGACAATCTGGAATATGGTACATATACATGTGATGAAGGCGGTATGCTGAAATACTTTAAGTTAAAGAGTCTGACAAGTGACAGCAGCAATGCGACAATAGACCAGAAGAAAGGTACGGTAACCTTTGAGATCGGACCTGTAGGAACGACAGCCAAGGCACAGCTAAAAGGAACCGCGAAGTTTACAAACCAGATGATCCGAGGATCTATCAAACTTGTAAAGAAAGATTCCAACGGACGAGCCTTAAAAGATGTGAAATTTGCGATCAGCTCTTCTGACGGTGCACAGGTAGCCATAGCAAAGACCGATGCTGCAGGAGAGATCACCTTTGACGGTCTGATTCCGGATACTTATACGATCACGGAGATAAAGACAAAAGAAGGAAAGACACTGTTAAAAGAACCGATCACAGCAACGATTCCACTGACCATGTCACAGGCAGAGGTCGATAAGCAGAATGTCGATACGAGCAAAGCGATCATGCAGGGAAATAACTATTATTTTTATCACTTAACTTATGAGGTGAGCAATGATTCTACAATGAAACTGCCAACAACAGGCGGATGGACCGATTATCTTCCACTCGCAGGAGGAATCATTCTGATTGCAGGAGGATTGTTTGTATATTACAGAAAGAAGAAAAGAAGTGTAATTTTTAAAGAAAGATCAAAGAATCGATAAAACTAAGATAAATAACATTGTAAAAGAATAATGAAAAGAGTCCAGATACACGATTTAGTGATGTATCTGGACTCTTTTCTTGGCTTATTGCACCTCAAAATATGGGTAAAGATAATAATAAAATGCAAAAATATCCGCTCTGTCTGATAAACTAAGCGGCTATTTTTGCTAAAATACATATCGGACTAACCGTCTATCGACAGTATCCTTTTTCTATAATTATAGTATCATGTATCTGAAAAAATGTCAAAAAATTTTGATTTTCCATAAGTAAAACGATGGATAAGATATTGAAAATGTCAATAATCTTAATTATAATATATTCATTAGGGAAGTCGGCAGGATGGAGCAATTTCATCCGTTTCGGCGAATAGCATACCTTAATAGTCGTTCTATATTTAATAGCTGTTCTATAATAAGTTACCATGGATTATAGAATAGCTATTTTTATGCCTATTCTATAAAGAGTGTATCTTTAAGTTTACAGATATGTTATAATAGCAAAGTTGCCGTCCCCAATCTGGCAACAGAAAGGGGGTGCTCAGTTGGAATTATTAATTTCGTTTATTATTTCTATCTTAGCAGGTATAACCTGTCATTATATTTGCAAATGGTTAGATAGAAATAAGTAAGATGGCAACAAAAAAAGTATAAGCCACTTTACGGAATAGAAAAACCCATGAGGTCGGATCTCATGGGTTTTTCGTTTGCTCAGTTGAACATTAATTTCGTTTGTCTAGATGCATTATATCATATGCTACCTGACATTTCAAGTATTCATAAATATTGATAAAAGTATACATAAATCAAGATATTGTTTTTTCAATCATTTTAAAGTGTTGTTGCTACCTTTCCAGTAACAGAAAAGGAATTGAAAAATACAAAGATTTTCATTATAATATACTTAACAAGGAAGTCGTCACGATAGATGAAGTCTATCCGTTTCCGGCAAAATAAGATTATGGAAATAGCACCTTACTTTGTCAGAGTAGGGGTGCTATTTCTTATATGCATATGTCAATATTGCTACAATTAATAAAGCTATGTTTACAATCAAAGTCAATTCTTCATATGTAGTCATAAGAAACGACCTCCTTTCCATAAGGATCGGAAATAGAGGTAATTCATACCCTGACAACTTTTCAGATAAGTATAGTATATTTGCTTTTTTTATATTGTAATGATAATAAAGATCTCAGAAGATTATCGGACTTCTGAGATCTTTATTTTTAACAACAGTTGTAATTTCGATCAATCAATATTGTATCAGATAAATTAAAAAAATACAACGAAATTGTCCATAAAAACCTTGGATTCCATTAGATATTTTAAAACATGTATGTTAAAATATAAGTACATATGGGGAATAAAAATAAAAAGGGAAGGAGTTTATTTTTTATGGGAAAATGGAAACAGGGCATTGCCTTATTTCTGAGTGTGATTTTGAGTATAACTAGTGTTTTTACCTGGAATAGTACGATTAGAGTTCACGCAGAAGAAGCGGTGATTAAGTCATCTGCAGAGGGTTTTGAATATCGGTTACGGACCTATGCTTCAGGATCGACGGATTATATCTGTACGTCAGATACATCGCAGGTCTATGATAACTATAAGGATGCAATCAAGGGAATTGCTGAGATATCTAGAAAGATCATGGTAGAACGGAAGGTTGAAGAATATAGTATCCGAATTCCAGTAGAGATTAAAGCAGATCAAAAGATAGATGATATTGAGAATGGAGCAAATCCGTTTAATGATGCGGTAAAGAAAGAAACATACAAAGAAACAGGGAATCCAGAGGAAGGACAGGGATTAGCTCAGTTTCTTTATGCCAGAGGAAATCTTCTGAATGATAATCTGGATTTGATTAAATATAACGAAGAAACAAAATATTATAAAGGTGTATTTTATTATCACACATTAGATTATTCTGTATCCTATGAAAGATATTCCAAAACAATTGCAAAGTTAAATGATGTAATAAAGAGTCTTGACTTAGAAGGAAAATCTGATTATGAAAAATGTAAAGCAATCCGTGAATGGATAGGAAAAAATGTGAAGTATGATGATGAATATTTTAAGAATCCAGGAAGTTGCCCGCGAAAGAATGCTCATAATATGACAGGAGCTATTTTAGATGGTTTTGCAGTTTGTGATGGTTTTGCAAATTTATTTCACTACATGGCTAGTGCTGCAGGATTATTAACACTATTTGAAGAAGGACCAACAAAAGTAAGTGGACTGCAACATGCTTGGAATCTAGTACAGATTGATGGAATATTCTATTATATAGATTGTACCAGCGTATCGCTTGACAAGAATGGAGAAGCTTATGATGAATTCTTGTTAGGTCAAGATACAATGTTCAATCTTCGTGTTACACCAAAGAATGATATTATTGAAACAACTTATTCTAATATTTCAAAAGACGATTGGAGTAAAGAATATTCAAAATGTAATGGAAATCATGATTTAAATATGGATGCACCTTCTCATAGTGGTGCTAGATGTGGAATAAAAGGATACAACGGATATAAATGTAAAAATTGTAATTATGTCTATCGAGAATGGATTCCTGCGTTAGAACATATCTGGGATAATGGAACAGTAACGCAGAAACAGGACTGTACTCATCCAGAAATCACAACTTATAGGTGTACACGGAAAGATGTGTGGGGAACGAATGGTACATGTGACGGAACAAAAGAAGTAGAAACCAAACCATCTCTAGGCGGTCACAAATGGCAACCCGGTGAAATCACAAAAGCTCCAACTTGCACAACCGCCGGAGAACAACAATACACCTGCACCGTC
>OJME01002288.1_pt1 | contig 13232 bp, 10 predicted proteins | sample 1597151 | NCBI WGS metagenome assembly OJME01 (sample SAMEA2452118, study PRJEB22498) | human gut metagenome | biome: human feces; feature: human gut; material: feces | place: Australia | collected 2012
AAGTTCTTCAAACTTATCTGCTATATTACTCATTATAATAATAGCCCCTTTCTTTAATTATTCGACTGATACTTCTCAGTACATTAATTATATCACACTTCTTTTAAAACCACAACGAAATGATATATTTCGCTTGTATTTTTCTTAAAACGTGTTATTATTCAAAGCCACTGCGTATTTTCGATATGACATCTGGACATTAACACAAACATACAATATTTACTTGAAAAGTCCCTTTCTCTTAGGACGCTTATGTTCTTCACCTGTAAGAGTTTTTTCGTACTCAACAAGTGCCTCTTTCTGCGCTGCTGTAAGCTTAGTAGGTATATCAACTATAAGTGTGATATAATGATCGCCTCTTGTATCCTTATTTCTAAGTGTAGGCATACCTTTACCACGTAATCTTACTCTTGTGCCTGAGGCTGTACCCGGCTTAACCTCATACAGTACCTCACCATCTACAGTCTTAACCTTCACTTCTCCACCAAGTACGGCTGTAGGATAATCTATAACAACATCTGAGAATATATTATATCCATCTCTTTCAAATGCTGGGTCAGCGGATATCATAACAGCTACAAGAAGGTCGCCTCTTGGTCCGCCATTAGTTCCCGGCTCACCTTTACCCTGTATTCGTACACACTGACCGTTATCTATACCAGCCGGTATATTAACTTCGATAGTCTTCTTGCTGCTTATATATCCTGTACCATAACAGTCTGGACATTTTTCCTTGATTATCTTTCCTGTTCCGTGACAGTCTGGACAAGGCTGTACGCTCTGCATCATGCCAAGGAATGACTGCTGTGTCATAGTTACCTGGCCACGTCCGCCACACTTCTTACATGTTTCTGGACTTGTACCCGGCTTTGCACCTGTTCCGTGGCACTTTGTACACTCATCCTTAAGTGTTACATCTATCTTCTTCTTAGTTCCTGTTACAGATTCTGCAAATGTGATTCTGACATTTACTCTTAAGTCAGCGCCTCGTCTTGGTCCGTTGCTGTTACGTCCACGGCTTCCACCGCCGCCAAACATTCCGCCAAAGATATCTCCAAATATATCTCCCATATCGCCAAAGTCAAAGCCACCAAAGCCACCAGCTCCGCCAGCACCTCCTGCGCCACCATCAAAGGCTGCATGACCAAACTGGTCGTACTGTCTTCTCTTATCCGGGTCACTAAGTACAGCGTAAGCTTCTGATGCTTCCTTAAACTTTGCTTCTGCTTCCTTATCACCAGGATTCATATCAGGATGATACTTTTTAGCTAACTGTCTATATGCTTTCTTGATGGCTGCATCATCTGCATCCTTAGATACTCCAAGGACTTCATAATAATCTCTTTTTTCTGCCATATAGGTTCCGCCTTTCTATACCCGAAAGGAGTCAGGTCCCCTTATAGAGACCTGACTTCCTTTCTGATTTCATCTATAATGCATAACAAATTATAGATTCAATCATATATCACTTAATTATACTTCCTTATAGTCACCATCTACAACATCATCGCCATAAGGTGTGCTGCCGCCCTGTGCACCTGCATCAGAACCTGCACCTGCTCCCATATCAGGACCTGCGCCTGCTGCACCTGCACCCTGAGTAGCTTCATACATCTTAGCAAAAAGGTTCTGTGCTGATGTCATAAGCTTTTCCTTAGCTGCCTTAATCTCATCAACCTGAGCATCTGTCATATTCTCAGCATCTGTTGATTCAACAAGTGACTTAAGTGCGTTAAGGTCTGCCTCAACATTTGCCTTATCGTTAGCATCAAGCTTATCACCTGCTTCATCAAGAGCCTTCTGTGTCTGGAATACCATAGAGTCAGCTTCGTTACGAACTTCGATAGCTTCCTTACGCTTCTTATCCTGAGCTTCAAACTCAGCAGCTTCCTTAACAGCCTTATCGATATCTTCATCAGACATGTTAGAACCAGCAGTAATTGTGATATGCTGTTCCTTACCTGTACCAAGATCCTTAGCAGATACATTTACGATACCATTTGCATCGATATCGAATGTAACTTCAATCTGAGGAACACCTCTTCTTGCTGGAGGTATACCATCAAGTCTGAACTGTCCAAGTGACTTGTTATCCTTGGCAAACTGTCTTTCGCCCTGTACTACGTTGATATCAACGGCTGTCTGGTTATCAGCAGCTGTAGAGAATATCTGACTCTTCTTTGTAGGAATAGTTGTATTTCTCTCGATAAGTCTTGTAGCAATACCACCCATAGTTTCAATAGAAAGTGAAAGTGGTGTTACATCAAGAAGGAGAATATCGCCAGCACCAGCATCGCCAGCAAGCTTACCACCCTGGATAGAAGCACCTATAGCAACACATTCATCTGGGTTAAGTGACTTGTTAGGCTCATGACCTGTTAACTGCTTTACTTTATCCTGTACAGCTGGGATTCTTGTAGAACCACCAACTAATAATACCTTTGAAAGTTCTGAAGCTGTAAGACCTGCATCTGAAAGTGCATTCTTAACTGGTTCAGCTGTCTTTTCTACTAAGTCATGTGTAAGTTCATCAAACTTAGCTCTTGTAAGTGTCATATCAAAATGCTTTGGACCCTCAACTGTTGCTGTGATATATGGAAGGTTGATATTTGTCTGCATAGCACTTGATAATTCTTTCTTAGCCTGTTCAGCAGCAACCTTTAATCTCTGGAGTGCCATTGTATCCTTAGAAAGATCTACGCCTTCCTTAGCCTTGAAGTCCTCTAACATATACTGTGTAATAGCATTATCAAAGTCATCACCACCAAGTCTGTTGTTACCAGCTGTAGCAAGAACTTCGATTACACCGTCACCGATTTCAATGATAGATACATCGAATGTACCACCACCAAGGTCGTATACCATAATCTTCTGCTCATGTTCATTATCAAGACCATAAGCTAAAGCAGCTGCTGTAGGCTCGTTGATAATTCTCTTAACATCAAGACCTGCAATCTTACCTGCATCCTTTGTTGCCTGTCTCTGTGCATCGTTGAAGTAAGCTGGAACTGTGATAACAGCTTCTGAAACTGTTTCACCAAGATAGCTCTCAGCATCAGCCTTTAACTTCTGAAGAATCATAGCTGAGATTTCCTGTGGTGTATACTTCTTGCCATCAATATCTACTTTATAATCTGTACCCATATGTCTCTTAATTGAAGAGATTGTCTTGTCTGCATTAGTAACTGCCTGACGCTTTGCAGGATCACCTACTAATCTTTCACCATTCTTTGTAAATGCGACTACTGATGGAGTTGTTCTGATACCCTCTGTGTTTGTAATAACAACTGGCTTACCACCTTCCATAACAGCTACGCATGAATTTGTTGTACCTAAATCTATACCAATAATCTTGCCCATAATTATCTTCCTTTCTGTGCCTTATACAGCACACTGTCAAAATATTAAATGTATGTGTTATTTGTAAGTCTTTCTGTCAAACCAGATTAACAGCTGGCTTCATAATAACTATTACATATCTTGTTTATGGTAAAAGCTCAAACCTTATACACATCAACTTCATATTCTGATGTATTGTTTCAGCCAGGCTTATATATCAAGCCTCTGCCATGCCTGTTAGTTAGCAACCTTTACCATGCTGTGGCGGATAACCACATCTCTATATGTGTAACCCTTCTCAAACTCTTCCACAATGATATTCTCACCCTGTGAATCGTCATCCACATGCATTACTGCATTATGGAAGTCCGGGTTAAACTCAGAACCAAGTGCCTCTATTGGCTTAACCTGTAAGTCTTCAAGCATTTTCATAGTCTGCTTATAGACCATATCCATACCTTTAGCAAATGGTGTCTGTAACTCTTCCTCTGTTACTGACTTAAAGCCTCGTTCAAAATTATCAACTATCGGAAGTAACTTCTTTATAACATCCGATGCTCCCATCTCAAACATTGCTGACTTTTCTTTGTCAGTACGCTTTCTGTAGTTGTCAAACTCAGCCATCTGACGCTTTAATCTATCATTCAGATCTTCTATAACAGCGTCCTTCTGGTCCTTTTTATTATTATTTATATCAACTGTTTCCTCCGCTCCCTTCGCATCACTTGCGTTGAAAGACTGTCCGTCCTCCTTCACATCTGCGTCGGATGAGCCCTGAGTTTCTACAGTATCAGCGTCTTTATTATCTGTGTTAGCAACATTGGCATCTGTTGTTGTATCAGCTGCTTCATTGTCTGCTTTCTTTATATCTTTTTCATCAACATTCTTCATGTTCTTTTCCTTCTTAGACACTTAACTCCTCACCTTTCTATGATTTCTTGAATACATCATCTAACTGCGTTCTCATATTCTTCAAGGTTTCTACAACCTTTTCATAATCCATACGCTTAGGTCCGATGATTCCGATTGTTCCTTTCATGCCATCCTGCAGCTCATATGTTGCTGTAACAACGCTGCAGTCTTTCATGGACTCAACCGGTGTTTCATTTCCTATATATACCTGAATCCCATGGTTAGAATTGCCATCGCTTTCCTGACCTGTTGCATCATCATCAACTACCAGGTCTGATAAGCTCTGTTTTTCTTCCAGGGCATATATAAGCTCACTTGCTTTAGTTGAATCACTAAGTTCTGGATACTTAAATATATTAGTAGCACCACTTGTGTATATCTTAAGATCATCTGCACTGTTTATAGTTTCTACTATTGCATCAAGAACCTCTTTGACAAGTTTAATATGTTCACCTGCCTGATTCTCCATCTTGGAAACAATACTTAAGTTCATCTGCTCAAGGGTAAGTCCTGTAAGTGTTGTGTTAAGAAGAATGTTAAGCTTTAACAGATTCTCCTGCGACAAATCCTCACTAACTGTTATAACCTTATTTCTTATAAGGTTACCCTCCATGACTATTACAGCTAATATCTTATCAGACTCAAGCTGTGACAGCTGTACGAACTTTAACTTGTTGCCTGTTACCTTAGGCGATGTTACCATAGTCGCATAATTCGTATCCTTGGCTAACACCTTGGCAACATTCTGAAGTAACTCTTCAACTCTCTCAACCTTTTCACCAAGAGCATCCTTCATGGTTGAAAGCTCTGCCTCCTTAGAAGCCATCTCACTTTCCCTTGATGCCACTTCAGTTTCCCTGTCTGTGATATTCTTTTCCTTTTCTGACATCATATCATCAACATAGAAACGATAACCTTTATCTGTAGGTATTCTACCTGCTGAAGTATGTGGCTGTACTATATATCCAAGTTCTTCAAGGTCTGCCATCTCATTCCTGATAGTAGCTGAGCTAAGCTTCATGTCTGTAAACTTAGAGATCGTTCTTGAACCTACCGGCTCGCCAGTTTCCAGATAATTCTTAATGACTGCCTTAAGTATCTTTACCTTACGCTCATCAAGCTGTTCATCAAGTGCCATGACATAACCTCCTTTTCTTTGTTGTTAGCACTCATTTATCTGGAGTGCTAATATCAACATAATTAAGGTATCACTTTGCAAGTGGTATGTCAACAACTAATTTGATTTTTTCTATAAATAAATTATAAACTTTATTAATGAACTATATTCGCATTAATCTTACTGTGTTATTTGACTATTCCTGTTGGTTCTAATCTTTCCCCCACCCTTGACAAAGAACCTTCCTGTTAAGTAGCAATCACGCTATGCTCAATCATAAGCTATCAGATTGTTATAGTTTTGCATTAAAATATATAGTTTCTTTATATCTTAACTATTTATTATATACTAAACTATTCTCTATTATCTAACTAAAAAGGTCTGGCAATTTACTGCCAGACCCTTTTTCTTATCTATTCTATCATAATTATTCTGCTCTAATCCTTATCCTCTGGTAAAATCCAGAACCCATTATTCCTTATCAAGCCTGCACATAAATAAATACTTTTACACTACTTTATCTGCTAAACCGACCGGAAAGATAATGTTATCCTCGTAACTGCAGCATTTTCAGTTATGCTAATCAGATACCAAGAAACTTCTTAACTTCATTTGTCATCTCACTTACTTCGCATACTGTATTGTGAAGTACTGGAGCTGTTCTGATTTCTTCAATAGCATTAGGAACCTTTACCTTTGCAAGTTCGCTTAACTTGTCAACAAGTTCAAAGTCACCCATAGAAGCATACTTAGGGTCAATAGCCTCCATTACACTTCTTGTGAACTTATATGGGCTTGCTGTTGATGCTATGACTGTCTTAGTCTCATCCTTAGTATCTGCTTTATACTTGTTGTAAACAGCTGCAGCTACTGCTGTGTGAGTATCTATAACGTATCCGCATGTTTCATAAAGTTCCTTTATAGTAGCAGCATCTTCTGCCTCTGTAGCATAGTTGCCATAGAAATCTGAAAGCTGTGCCTTCATATCCTCTGTAATCTCATACTTGCCTGTTTCTTTAAGTGAAGCCATAAGTTCACTGTTCTTCTTAGCGCTGTTGCCTGCTATTCTATAGATAAGTCTTTCAAGGTTGCTTGAAATAAGAATATCCATAGATGGTGATGTTGTAAGAACAAAATCTCTGTTTCTGTCATATTCACCTGTTGTAAAGAAATCGTATAATACTTTATTCTCATTAGAAGCACATATAAGCTTATTAATAGGAAGTCCCATATTCTTAGCATAAAATGCAGCAAGAATATTTCCAAAGTTACCAGTAGGAACTACAGCATTAATCTTCTCGCCTTCCTTTATCTCACCATTGGCAAGAAGTCTTGCGTATGCATATACATAATATACAATCTGTGGCACAAGACGGCCTATATTGATTGAGTTAGCTGATGAGAACTGGAAGCCGGCATCATTCATAACCTTTTCAAGTTCCTTATTGCCAAATATATTCTTAACACCTGTCTGTGCATCATCGAAGTTACCTTTAATTCCGATTACGTGAGTGTTAGCGCCCTTCTGTGTAACCATCTGCTTCTCCTGAATAGGACTTACACCGTTCTTAGGATAGAATACAACAATTCTTGTTCCCGGAACATCTGCAAAACCTGCAAGAGCAGCTTTACCTGTATCTCCTGATGTTGCTGTAAGTATTACTATTTCATTTTTAACATCATTCTTCTTAGCTGATGTTGTAAGTAAGTGTGGTAATATAGATAAAGCCATATCTTTAAACGCAATAGTTGCGCCATGGAATAACTCTAAGAAATATGCACCCTCTGCCTTAACTAATGGTGCAATCTCCTCAGTATCAAACTTAGAATCATAAGCCTTATCGATACAGTTCTTTAATTCTTCTTCTGTGAAGTCATCAAGCATAAGCTTCATAACCTCGTAAGCAACTTCCTTATAAGACATCTTTGAAAGTTCTTCTAAGCTCTTATCTAATGAAGGAATTGATTCAGGTACAAATAATCCACCATCTGGAGCAAGTCCCTTTAATATAGCCTGTGAAGCTGTTACTCTTACACTATCATCCCTTGTACTTCTGTAAAATAAACTCATATCTTATTCCACCTTTTTATTTATTGGAGTGAACCCCGTCCGATTGTATACACCACCTGTATACATATAAAATAAATGTATATGTATATACCAGAAAACATCTGGCAAATCCGGCAGCAAAAACATCGTAAACCGAATTCCTGCTAAAAATACTTTAAACAGAAAACATTATACAACAGGAATGATATGAAAAACAATAGGTATATTGAATTATTGCTAATTTTATCTTATAATGTGTTATCGTTCAGAGCCATGCAAAATCTGATAGATACCCATAAAAATGCGCTGCTTTTTCGAGACTGGCTCTGTACGATTACTTAAGTCATTCACAACCTGATAGGTACCCATAAAAAGGAGATTACAATATTGACTACAGGAGTTTATAACGCAACTAAAAAGGATGGTTCTGTATATTACAGAGTTTCTATAACATATAAAAATAAGCATATAAGCATAGGCAGCTATGACAGTGAGGAACTTGCTTCTATGGCATACATCACAGCCTGCGATATAATATCAAAGCCCGATATATATTATATTGATGCCGATCTTCACACAACATCCTATGAACTGCTTAAGGATTATCCTGTACCTTTTCCATATGCCAAGTTTATAAGTCTTATCAACTTCCGCGACAATGGCATATACATAAAAACTCCTATATACCTTTGCGATAAGTTATTCTTATATTTTCTTACACCGGAAACTACTCTTATCTTCTCAACAGATGACCTTTTTTATTATTCCCATCACACTATTATGTGCCGTGGTGGATACTACTTCGTCAACGATTATGGTATGCAGACAAGCATACTTGCAAGATTTGGCATACGAAACCACTCCGTCAAGGGAAAAGACTACATTTTCCGCAATGGTGATGAACACGATTTCCGCTATGAAAATGTATGTGTCATCAACAAATACAACGGAGTCAGCCATATTGAAAAAAACGGACGTATAATGTTCCAGAGCCGCATACACATCAATGGCGATTTTATAATAGGAACCTACAGCACCGAATACGAAGCTGCCATAGCCTACAACAAAGCTGCTGATATGTTAGAGCCCGTATTCCCTGTAGCCTACACAAGAAACTACATCGAAGACATATCCCACATCACATACGCCGCCACATATAACAATGTTAAAATATCAAGAAAATTGGTGGACTATATAAAGAAACTTTAATCAGTCAAGCCTATTATAATACATAAGCCATAAATACAACATTTTTCATAAATTACTAATAAAGAAAATACTCCCCTGCCAACCCCAGACATAGAATAAGCGGGTGCCTGCAGTGCTGACAGTGTGAGATGCACTTGAAGTTCAATTGTGAAAAGTCTTAGAAATATCCAATTGAAGCTTCTGGCATCGAATACCGTCAGTACTACAGGCACCCGCTTATTCTATGTCGTCCGTTCGTCAATATTTTTAGCACGTATTATTATTTATTATTGATATAATTAACAAGTCCCTCAGCTTTAATAATCTTCTGCATAAACTCAGGGAACGCCTGACCCTGGAATGTCTGACCTGTTGTCTTGTCAGTAATAACACCGCTGTCAAAGTCGATAGCCACATCATCACCGGCATTAATAGCCTTTGCAGCCTCTGGACATTCAATAATAGGAAGACCTATATTAATTGAATTCCTGTAGAATATTCTTGCAAATGTCTCTGCAATAACACAGCTTACACCTGCTACCTTGATAGCTATAGGCGCATGCTCTCTTGAAGAACCACATCCAAAGTTCTTGTTAGCAACAATAATGTCGCCTTTTTTTACATTTTTAACGAAATCCTTATCGATATCCTCCATACAGTGAGTAGCAAGCTCTGCTGGATCTGAAGAATTAAGATATCTTGCAGGAATGATAACGTCTGTATCTACATTATCGCCGAACTTAAAAACTCTTCCTTCTGCTTTCATATACTCCTCGATTCCTGTGCATTTATACACAATTATAATTATTAACTACTATCTGTCCATGCACTGCCTCAACGCAGCAATGTCCTGACAGATATTATAATCCAAGCTCAGATGGCTGGCTAATCTTACCTGTAACTGCACTTGCTGCTGCAACGGCAGGACTTGCAAGATAAATCTCAGAATCAACGTGACCCATACGTCCTACAAAGTTTCTGTTAGTTGTTGATACACATCTCTCGCCCTCAGCAAGAATACCCATATAACCGCCAAGACATGGACCACATGTAGGTGTGCTGACAACTGCTCCAGCCTTTATAAATGTCTGTACAAGACCTTCTTCAATAGCCTGCATATATATCTTCTGAGTAGCAGGAATAACAATTACTCTTAATCCCTTTGCTACTTTTCTGCCTTCTAATATCTTAGCCGCACATCTTAAGTCGTCAATACGTCCGTTAGTACAAGAACCGATAACAACCTGGTCTATCTTTATATCATCTATAGAGTCAACTGTGTGTGTATTCTCTGGAAGATGTGGGAATGCAACTGTTGACTTGATTGTAGAGAGGTCTATATCATATACCTTCTCATACTCTGCATCATCATCTGCTGTGTACTCTACAAATGGTCTCTTTGAATGTTCCTTCATATATTCCCTTGCAAGGTCATCAACTGGGAAGATGCCATTCTTTCCACCAGCTTCAATAGCCATATTGGCAATAGTAAATCTGTCATCCATAGTAAGTGTTGATACACCCGGACCTGTGAATTCCATAGACTTGTAAAGTGCTCCATCAACACCTATCATACCAATAATGTGAAGAATAACATCCTTACCACTTACCCACTTATTTAACTTTCCTGTAAGATTAAACTTGATAGCTGAAGGTACTTTAAACCATGCCTTGCCTGTTGCCATACCTGCTGCCATATCTGTAGAACCAACACCTGTAGAAAATGCTCCAAGTGCTCCATATGTACATGTATGTGAATCAGCGCCTATGATAACATCACCTGCTACTGTAAGTCCCTGCTCTGGTAAAAGTGCATGCTCAATACCCATCTGGCCTACTTCAAAGTAATTAGTAATATCATGCTTTGCTGCAAATTCCCTCACACACTTACAGTGCTCTGCTGATTTAATATCCTTATTAGGAACAAAATGGTCTGGCACAAGTGCTATCTTATCCTTATCAAATACTGTCTTAACAGTCATCTTATCCATCTCATGGATAGCAACTGGAGATGTGATATCATTACCAAGGACAAGGTCTAAGTCTGCCTCAATCAACTGTCCTGCTTTAACTTCAGAAAGACCTGCATGTGCTGCAAGAATTTTCTGTGTCATAGTCATTCCCATTATATTATAAATCCTCCTTTATCCGCGAAGTATATACTTATGGTGTTATGTTTAAAAGTATTGCCTTTCAGACTCGGACAACTTTTTGGCACTGACACCATACTTATATATTTAATGCTTAATCTCATTTATTTTACAGTATATTTATACATATTGCAAGCTGGCATCACATACTACAGCTGTATTTGCCGTAATATATCACCATCTATACAAGTGAATACTTAAATGTTATATTGCCCTTTTCCACCGATACATCCGCATATGCACCACTTATAACCGGCATAGATGGTGGAAGGTGTCCTATATCGGCATCCATAATGACAGGAACATTGTGTCTTCCTGCAATTCCAAGTACTGCGCCATACTGGTCAAGCCCAATCATTTCCTGACCGAATACATAAGGTCTTCCTATGACAAATGCTTTGACATACTTAAACCAGCCAGCCTTTTCCATCTGCCACATAGCTCTTCTTATTGCAAATACATTGAGGTCGCAGCTTTCCAGAAACCAGATAATTCCGTCATTCTTATATTTTTCATTAAACTCATCAACATAGTCAAACTCTGTGCCAAGAAAATTAACAAGGCAGTCCATACAGCCTCCGACAACTCTTCCGCTTACATGTATGCCTGTACTTTCATCCATATCAGCTACAGGAGTTACACACTCTTTATCACCAACAAAGCATTTTAAAATCTTATTTTCTGTGAGATTATATTCTGGTGTAGGATTATCTTCACATTTTAAAGACTCCTTCTCCCACATATCATAGCCGCTCACTGTAAGCTTCTTTCCCATAAGAACATCCAGCGCATCTTTATGTGAGCTGTGAAGTGTATCTGCGCCAAATGCTGCTGCACATGGACCATATATGCTTGCTGTGTCCGCTATGGTATTAAGAAGAAATGTAAAGTTAGTGTTATCAGAATAACCCATAAACCACTTTGGCTTTGCCGCCTTTACCTTATTCCAGTCAACATACTCAAGTATCTCACACATAAGCTCCCCACCTCCGCACGATATAAGAATATCATTGCTGTCAGAGGCATACATATCAGTGAGTTCTTTGCCACACAACTGTGGTGTATTGCTTATTCCTATGCCCTGTGCCTCATATACATTAGGACCGTTTTCTATATTAAGCCCCATATTTTTTAACCTGTCCTGTGCCTTTTTAAAGCCTGTAATATAAGGCTCCGTTGCACACCCAAACGAAGGTGCAACGAAGCCTACTGTACCGCCCTGCACAAGAAAATCCGGATATCTCATATTTATCTTCCTTTCTTTGCGCTTATATTATATATGCTTATGCATACTTTTTTAACTTTCCTATGGCATTAGTTCCTATAACTACATCGCAGTTCTCCTTAACCCACAGAACTCTCGCTTCCTTATCTGAATCCATTCTGCCATATTCACTTATAACATTACATATAGTTACATATCTGTCCTTAGAACATCTGCCCTTTTCAAGCACAAGATAATATGTTCCATTCTTCTTATAAAGGCTGTTGGCCACTCCCCATATCTTAGGGCATACCGCACACATATCCTCAAAGTCATCGAAGCTTTCAAATATGTATACAGCGAAGCCTACTGTCACAACCTTGCTTATATGCTTTCCATTGTTCTTATAAAGGTCATTCGGATTAATAGAGCTTCCTGCATTATCCGAATTCTTCATCTCCTCAAATATGTCCTTTATCTTGTCAAATGCAGTAAACTCTGCTGGCTTTGCCTCGCCTTTTGCATTCTTTATAACATTACCCTTTGTGTCATCCGGCTGTGATGAAAATGCTCTTTCAGCCTTTTCTCCAACCTGTCTTAACATATTGCCAAAGTCATCCTTTCCAGAAGATACTGTAAGTAATATAGAGTGGTCCGGTTGTGGTGCAAGCTGAAGTGACATAACTCCACCGTTCATCTCTACATCTATGCTTTTGGAAGCCTCCTCCATAACAACCTCCAGAAGACTATGTATCTTATCTGTATCATTTCTAAAAAAATCATCAAGTGTTATATTGTTATCCTCTAAATCTTCCTCAAAAAGTAGACATTGAAACTTATTGTCATCTATCTTTTTAAATTCCATATATCATATTCCTCTATTCTTCATTATAATCTGATATTACAGACCATTTTATATTATCATACTTTTTCAGTAAGGTCAAAGCTTCTGGATTATATTTATTATATTTTTGATATAATATCAGAGACCAGATTAGTAATAACCGTTTTGGGACTATTTACATCACCACTATTACTCCTGTGAAGACTCTTATCATGATTATATATACATGCATCCACCCTCAGCACATCATCTTCAATAGAAGCCATAGCCCTTGTCATCTGCATATATCCACGCACATTAAGCCTCTGTATTGTATCGCTTTCTATATTTATGCACTTTACTGCATTTTCATCTGACACACGGCTTACCATATCAATAATATCTGCGTCAGTTGACGTAAGAACTGCTGACATAGCCTCCCCTGTTTC
>OJME01002300.1_pt1 | contig 13158 bp, 12 predicted proteins | sample 1597151 | NCBI WGS metagenome assembly OJME01 (sample SAMEA2452118, study PRJEB22498) | human gut metagenome | biome: human feces; feature: human gut; material: feces | place: Australia | collected 2012
TATCGGAGATTTTACCTGTGCTGCTGAGTTTGTTCATCAGGCCATGTTTCCGGAACAGCTGATCCTCAACAACCAGATTCCCAGACTCAAGGTTTTTCTCCAAACCAGAGAATGATCTTCTGTATCTTTTCCGACAGATAACAGATATTGTCCACTCCAAACAAAACAGGCCAGTTCAAACACAGGAATATACATTTTCCTGTATCTGAACTGGCCTGTTTTTTATTTTTCCCGCTGCTTCCGTACAATTTCCGCAAGCTCGCTATATTTACCTGTAACATATCCGAAATTTTCTCTTCTGTGAGGAAGCTTGCATTCGGTGCAGTCTTTGATCCCGCTTTCCGTAAAGCGGAAATTACCACCACATTTATCTCCCAGTGCATATAAAGGACAATAGCAGAATAGACAATTGAAGTTCTCCGGATCTGCTCCTTTATGGCACGGAAAATACTCACAGTTTTTGTGGCTGAAGTAAGAGTATTCTTTGCCTTCCCAGTATGGTTTCTCCATGGCTCTTTTCTCCTCTCCTGACATAACCACACATAATTTTTTCCTATAAAAAAGAGGTAGCGATGCCACCCCGGGGTAGAAATATAATCCGTTCATGAGTGCGCGGAGGGAACGAATAAATCCGAAGTAGTATCGCCTGCCATTTAATCATGTATAATTCATAAAGAACAGGCGCATTCCATAAAAAATGTCTGCCTTCAGATAAAAGCAGACAACACTCCGAAGCTGCGGATTCAACGGAGTTGGTTGTTACACTTTACACGGAAGTTTAACCTCGCCATACCAAGCAGGTTTCCTGGCTCCAGGCTCATCGCTCCTCTCTCCTTCTCATGCTATGGCACAATGGACATTCTGAGATTTGCTCCTCTGTTACAGTGACCGGATCGCTCAGGTTTCTCACCTGATTCCCTTTTCTGCTGGCTTCTGATAATCCATGACTGTCAGATGCCCTCAGCACTTGCTATGTTCAATATGGAATTATACTGACATTATAATAACACCCTGTTAATTATATGTCAATACTGTTTCAGATTTTTTTGATATAAATTCACTGTTTCCTTATAAGAAACAGCCTGGCGGAATATGCCGCCAGGCTGTTCAATATCTTCATCTTAATAAATTTTATATGGTTCGTGATTATACAAGACGTCTTACAGAGACAATCGTTCTGTATGTCGCATCGTTACTGATCTTAATACCATCCTGAGAATTGGATGCATGTACGATCTGTCCATTGCCCATGTAAATAGCCACATGTCCACCATAGCAGATCAGATCTCCTGGCTGGGCATCTGCATAAGATACCTCAGTACCTGCATTCTGCTGCTCATAGGAAGTTCTCGGAAGGCTTACGCCAAAGTTGGCATATACACTCTGTACAACGCCGTCGCTTTCTGCATATACGCTGATATTACCTTTTCCATCATTATTTTTGTTCAGCTTATCACGCTTTGCGATCAACGGGTTTACAGTCGTATTATAATTAATCTTTGCCAGCTCCTCATTGTATTTTGCGATCTCAACCTGGCAGGTAAGCTGCTCAACCATGTATAATGTATTGCCATTATTATCATCTGAATCCGGGATATCGTAATCACCGTCTTCTTCATCCCCATCATCTGTAGTAGTATCCGTTGTATCATCTGCCGGATCAGCATCTCCCGGTGTTGCCACCTGCTGTTTCTTCCTGCCGGAACGGTAATCTTCAATCTCGGCTCTCAGTTCCTTGATCTGCTCTTCATAGCCCGTTACTGTCGAATCATAATCACTCTTTGCATCTGATATCTGGGAGTTTAACTCCAGCAGCTCTGCGCTACCACCACCACTGTCAACAATATACAACAGATCGCCTTTTTTCACTTCCTGACCTTCCGCCAGATCAAGCTGTGTAAAATAGCCTTCTACAGGAGCTTTATAGGTTATCTGATTGGTATCTACCATCTTATAGGATTTGCTGGTTCCTGTTGTCTTAAAAGTTCCCAGCTTAATCTCATATGTTGTATAGTCACTTGGGATCGTTGAATCAGAATCATAATAAACCAGATCTCCCTCTGAAAGACCGCTCTTTACTTCCGTGTAGTTATCATCCTGTGCACCGATCTTGATCTCACGCTTTTCCTTATCACTGCTGTCTGTCTTCACATATACAAAATACTTATCTCCTTCTTCGTATAAGGAATCATTTCCGACTACAAGAACATTTGCAGCAGTTGATGTACTGAAATACAACGGTGTCAGTGTTCCTGTCTTTAAGATCTTGCTGTTATCCACATCTTTCAGTTTAAAACGGACATATGGCAGCTTGGATGCACTCTGTGCTGCTGCGATCTCCTGATTGGAATATTTGTATTCTTCCAGCTCATACCGTTTGCCATCGATCATCGTGTACATGGTATTAAAATTTGCATATCCATCTCTTGTGATCTGCTCACCGGTGATCTCAATATACGGTGTGTTGTAATCAGATATAATAACAACATTCTCACCACTGGAGATTGATCCGCCGCCTTCATCTGATGAATCTGTATCCGTCAGGCTCTTGGCATATGTAACATAGCCGTCCTGTTCTGCTACGAGCTTGTTATCGGTTTCCAGAGATTCCTTCTCGTCAATCTGCTGCTGGAGCTTCTTGACCTTATAATTGTACAACATGTTATCATACCGGTTATTCTCGGCATTGACTGCTTTTGTGCTCTGGTTTTCTTTCGCACCGGCAGAATCTCCAGCCTCATTACATGCTTTAATCTTATAATCCAGTTCCTTCTGTTTCTGTTCGTATATCTTTTCGTTTACATTATGGGTCTGCTGCTCACTGGAAAGAGAGGCTTTCAGGTCTTCAATTCCTGAAGTCGTATCATCGCTATCTGCCTCTGCAAGAACCGTGCCCTTTTTAACATAATCACCTACATTGACATAAACCTTTGAGAGTGTCGCTGAGGTTTTAAAGAAATAACAATAATCCGTTGGTACAATCGCACCATTCTTGATAATCTTCTTGCCAACATCGCTCTTTTCGACCGGACGGTACGCCTCATTCGTTGTAACCGGTTCTAACAGCTCCGGTGCTTTTTCTTCTTTTTTCCCACAGCCTGTTAAACCAAGCATCATTGCCACAGCGATTGCTGTCATTCTGACTGCATACGATTTTTTATTGATCATTATTCTCTTCTTTATCAATTTACCGTCACCTGCTCTCCAGCCTTCAATCCAGACTTAATAATCGTATATCCGTCTACCGTTTCACCAATTGTTACATCAACTGCTGTCCGGAAGCCATCATCATTGATCGTGAATACATAATAATTATCTTCTGACTTCTCATTGATCGCTTTTTCATCGACATAGACAACATTGCTGATCACCGGCTTATGGATCGTCATGGTCAGCACATCTTCTTCTGAAATTCCTGCCATACTGTCTACCGGCTCAAATAAGATTTTCTGCATCTGCTTACCGGTTGCCTTATCTTCATACTGACTGACATCAATAACCTTCATATCGTAGGATGCCACTTCATAATCTGCCTGATAGACATCCCCTTTTTTAAATTCATAATCATCATCTGTCGTTGCTGTATAATTAGAGGATCCGGATGCTACGGTCACCAGATTATCGGATGAACTTGCATATCCATATCCCAACCACTCATTGACATAGGTTACAGTTCCATCCTTTTCTGCAATCAGACAATACTCCTTCATCTTCTCGTTCTGTTCTTTAATATATGTATCTGCGATCTGGATATCCTCTTTCAGACTTGCAATATCATCAGAATAATCCTCTGATCCATCAATCTGCATCAGTTTCTGATAATGTTCAATCAGCAGTTCATTCTCTGCCTTCTGCTCTGTATATTCCTTGATCGTATCCTGAATATCATCTGCCTTAAACTGAACCATGATATCTCCGGCTTTCACCCGATCTCCCTTTGATACATTAACCTTTTCTACTTCGTAATCGTCCTGTGAAACTTTATAATTTTTCGTTTCAAATTCATCCGGGGAAAGTTTTAAATTCAAGATTGGTGAAATATCTCCTGACTGAACGGTCACCGTATCATATCCCACCTTTGTATATGATTCAATATGAATAGAAGGTTTGCTGCTTTCTGCATTTTTGCTGCTGCATCCACCCAGAAGGGCAGCTACCATGCTGGCACATAACACACATGCCACACCCTTTTTGATTCGTTTCCGCATTGTTGCCTCCTTGCTTGCGCTGTTTTGTTTTTATGTATATCTGAAAATACTATATTTTCCAAACTAAATCATTGTAATTTTACTCTCTCTGTCTGGCATAATCAAGCAATCCTCATTTTATTAAACAATCTTAAGGATTCCTGTATTATTCCTGTTACATATCATTTTCTGACAAATGCCCTGATCTTATGCCAGTATAAAATACAAATGTATCATATTTGCATCTTTTCGTTTTACATACAAACTTCGTTATAAGTTTATCATGTAAATGTGTCCATTTTATGATGAAAATCTCTATCATAATGCGTGCATTGGATTTTTTCAAAAAAAAGTAAAAAAACTTGTTGACATTTATATAGCACAGTGGTATTATCTTACTTGCGTCGGCGGTAAGCCGTACGAAATAAGACATGCGGGAGTGCTGGAATTGGCAGACAGGCTAGACTAAGGATCTAGTGCTGGAAACGGCGTGTGGGTTCAAGTCCCATCTCCCGCATCTTTATTTTTTAGAAAACCTTTGAGGTTTTCTTTTTTTATGCACAAAATCCCTGATACAAAGTATTTATATAATTATAATAAAACACTTACATGTATATATCTTTATGAAGCAGACCTTTTTACTCTGTATAACTTCGAACTAACCTCGGCGAGCCTCGCTAAGGTCTCAGTTACAAACGTCGGTCCTTAACGATTCATCGCAAGATGAAGAGTTTAGTACCGCTACGTTTGAAATAGAACGAAAGTGTTCTGCGGAATAAATGGTATATACCTGTAAGTGTTTTGTTGTTAATATACTTGTATCAGGGATTTTACTTTCTCAGATTTTTATCATATTGGTAAGCTTCTTTTCTACGTCTTCTAACAGATGTGCCTTAAATGCACTGTAGTACTCATGTGTAAACTGTGTATAAAGGAATTTGTTCCACAGGTTACTGCAATATGTACTGTCAAAATCATAGTAAGAGTCTGTGTACATCATTCCGTTACTGTATCTGGTTACATCCAGATATGGCTCTTTTCCTGCGTAATTTAATCTCATTACAAGATTCTTCTGTTCGCTGCAGCATGCGAATGTCTCCAAGAACATCTTCATCTGCTCTCTTGTTACTCGTTCTACAAACATAATATGTCACCCTCCATGTCCCATAAATTAGCTCAATGTACAGTTCTATTATAGTATGAACAGGACAACTCTGTAAAGGCAATTATGTCAATGTCCGCCTTTTATTTATGATCTTTAAAATAACGGATCACTTGGCCGGGCAAACGTTCCGATAACGCAAAAACAGACCATAACCATCTTCTTCCGAAAATCATCATGATCTGTTTTTTCTGCTTATCTTAAATTAAGCAAGCTTTTCCTTTGCAACAGCAACAAGCTTAGCAAATCCTTCCGGATCACTGATAGCCATCTCTGAAAGCATCTTTCTGTTGATGTCTACACCTGCAAGCTTTAAGCCGTGCATCAATTTGCTGTATAAAATATCATTCATTCTTGCAGCAGCATTAATACGAGCGATCCATAACTGTCTGAATTCTCTCTTTCTCTGCTTTCTGCCAGCATATGAACTTGTTAAAGCTCTCATAACTGACTGCTTTGCTACTCTATACTGCTTTGATCTAGCTCCTCTGTAACCCTTAGCCAGCTTAAGTGTTCTGTTATGTTTTTTCTTAGCGCCAACGCCGCCTTTTACTCTTGCCATTCTCTAGTTCCTCCTGATTTATTAGATATAAGGTAAAATCTTCTTCATTACCTTTTCATTTGTTGAATCCGTCATTGTTAACTTTCTAAGATTTCTCTTTCTCTTAGTTGTCTTCTTTGTTAAGATATGACTCTTGTAAGCCTTGCTTCTCTTAAGGCCGCCGTTAGCTGTTTTCTTGAAACGCTTAGCTGCTGCTCTTTTTGTCTTTAATTTAGCCATGTGTGTATTTCCTCCTTAATATATGTCATATTGTAAATTAACGTTTTTCAGTTAAAAACATTATCATACTTCTTCCTTCAAACTTGGCAGGCTTATCAATGACTGCGATGTCTGAAAGCTTCTCAGCAAATTCATCAAGAATGCCCTTTGTCTGTTCTACATGGGCAAGCTCTCTACCTCTGAATCGAAGCGTAACCTTTACTTTATCGCCATGTGTCAGGAACTTTCTTGCCTGATTTACTTTTGTATTCAAGTCGTTAGTATCAATGTTTGGAGATAAACGAACTTCCTTGATCTCCATTGTCTTCTGTTTCTTTCTGGCTTCTTTCTCCTTACGAGCAAGCTCATAACGGTACTTACCATAATCAATAATCTTGCATACAGGTGGTTTTGCCTGTGGAGCGATCTTAACCAGATCAAGCTCTGCTTCCTTTGCAAGCTTCAGTGCATCTCTGGAGGACATAATTCCGATCACCTGACCATCCTCGCCGATCACGCGCACTTCTCTGTCTCTAATCTGTTCGTTAATCATTAATTCGCTAATGACTTTTTACCTCCATTGCATAAAAAATAGTGGACAGCGCAAACCATCCACTATTATATATAAGTACATATTATAATCTACTTAGATATGAACCCGAGTCACTATTCTTCGTGCTAAGGTGAGAGTGGATACTCTGCTTTCTTGTCTGTCTCTGCTAAACAGCTTCTATAGGTTAGCACATACATGTGCAAATGTCAAGAATTTTTTTACTGTATCCAGCAACTTTTTTCGTTATATTTAGCAACTTTTTAATGCTCGCTCTCTTCCGCTTCGATCGGGATAAATACCCGGTCATGAGAGATTGCAGCATCTGCATCCTCCGGTTTTGCAGAACGCTTACGGGCTTCTTCCGCGAAGTACATCTGGGAATCCAGTTTTACCTTGCCGCGAAGGTCCTGCTTCTCGTAACTGCCATCCGGCTGCATGATGTGTGCCTTTAAAGTATCAGCAAGCTGGATCTTTAAGATGTCCTTGATTCGTTTCTTCAGATCAGGATCTTCTACCGGGAAGGTGATCTCGACACGCTTGTCAAGGTTTCTCGGCATCCAGTCTGCACTGCCCATATAGATATCTTCAAATCCATCATTAAAGAAATAGAAGATTCTGGAATGTTCCAGGAAATTACCAACGATCGAACGAACCGATATGTTCTCGCTGAGTCCCGGCACACCTGCTTTGATACAGCAGATACCACGGACGATCAGGTCGATCTTAACACCGGCAGCCGATGCATCATATAAGGCTTCCATCACCTTCGGATCACAAAGAGAATTCATCTTGGCAATGATCCGTGCCTTCTTACCCTGTCTGGCATTTTCCGCTTCACGGTTAATAAGCATCAGGAATTTATCCTTTAACCAGATTGGTGCAACCGCCAGTTTGTTCCATTTTCCTGGTTCTGAATATCCAGACAGCATATTAAATACTGCTGTCGCATCCTCACCGATCGGATCCGAACAGGTCAGAAGTCCCATATCTGTATATAACTTTGCTGTCTGATCGTTATAGTTACCGGTACCAAGATGTACATAGCGCTTGATACCATCTTCTTCTCTTCTGACAACCAGCGCGATCTTGGAATGTGTCTTAAGTCCGACCAGACCATAGATAACATGACAGCCGGCTTTCTCAAGCTTTTTCGCCCATGCAATATTGTTTTCCTCATCGAATCTTGCCTTTAACTCAACCAGAACAGTTACCTGCTTGCCATTCTCCGCAGCCTGCTCTAACGCTGCTATGATCGGTGAATTGCCGCTGACACGATATAAGGTCTGCTTGATCGCAAGAACATTTGAATCGACTGCCGCCTGACGAATAAATTCAATAACCGGTGTAAACTCATAATATGGATGGAACAACAGGCGGTCATGCTTCTTGATCTTATCAAATATGTTACTGTAGTCGCCATTTGAAAATGCCGGCTGCGGAACATATTTCTCATATTTCAGATGATCAAAGCCCGGCAGGCCATTTACTTTCATAAGGAAGGTAAGGTCAAGCGGTCCGTTTATCTTATATACAACACGATCAACCACATCCAGATGCTTCTTTAATTCTTTTAACAGCTTCTTATCCATCGTGTCTTCTACTTCCAGACGGATAACCTCGCCCCACTGGCGCTGCTTTAACTGCTTCTCGATCTCCTTTAACAAATCGGCTGTCTCTTCCTCATCAATTGAGAAATCCGCATTACGCATAATACGATATGGATGTGCACATACGATATCATAGCTTAAGAACAGCTTATCCAGATTCTTCTCGATTACTTCTTCAAGCAAGATGATCTCTGTCATGCCCTGTCGCTCGGATGGCAGAATGATCACTCTTGGAAGTACAGATGGAACCTGAACGGTCGCGATATCTGTAACATCTTTCTTCTTATCATAGATCAGCGCACCGATATTTAAAGATTTATTTCTTACAAGAGGAAACGGCCTGGACGAATCCACTGCCATCGGTGTTAATACCGGATAGATATCCCGTTCGAATAATTTATCTACATATCTGGACTGTTCCGGTGTCAGATCTTCATAATGTCTGACAATCTTCAGTCCATTTGCTTCTAATAACGGAACCAGTGAACGATTATAGGTCTGATACTGATTCTTCATGAATTCCTTCGTTGCAGGGATCAGCTCATCAAGCTGTTCTTCCGGTGTCATTCCTGCGATATCCTTCTTCGTATATCCCGCATTCTTCATATCCTTTAAGGATGCGATACGCACCATAAAAAACTCATCCAGATTGGATGCTGTGATGCTTAGGAACTTGATTCGTTCAAATATCGGAATATTCTTATCCTTCGCTTCACTCAGGCATCTTTTATCAAATTCCAGCCAGGACAGTTCCCGATTGTAAAATAAATTCTTATCACTCATTTATATACCCCTCCTTTGTTTCAATACTACTTTTACACCATAGACCTTTTCAAATAAGATATTATTCGTTTTAAACATGCCTGCTTCAAGTGTAATATCCTCCAGCGTATCTGTATAGATCACCAGTGTATTGTCATGTAATGAAATCCTGAGATTTGTAATCTTCTGTTTATAGCTCTTATCAAGCACATCTGCCAGTCGAAGGATAGCGGTAAGCTTGGCCACTTTCATATAATCTGCCGATCCGATTCGCCCGGAAGCCCTTAATTCCGACGGAAGGTAAAATCCATTATAATAAACCGCATTTGCGATCTCCTCTCTCTCTTTATGTGAAAGTCCAAGGATCTCTGTCGCCATCACGATATGATAAGAGATCAGGGATACATCCTTCATATTTACAAATTTACCACAGTTATGCAGGATCGCCGCGATCTGTAACTGCAGCCGCTCCCGTTTACCAAGCCCGTGTAATTTCCGTATGCTGTCAAATATTGCAAGTGCATTGTCCGATACATTCTGGACATGCGCACGATTTACTTTATATTTCTTTGCAATCGTATTCACAGATGCAAGAATATCCTGATCAAAATTCTTGTCCATCAAGAAGGTTCCCTGCTTATCCATATAGTCGGCAATAATACCATCACAGAAGATCACATTTGGAGTCAGGATCTCCTCTGCCCTGGAATTATCCAGAAATGACTGATAAATAATCGCCATCGGAAGCATCAGGGTGGCACGCTCATATGGGATACCATATCGTTCCGCCAGATCTTCCGGTTTTATGTCTACTACCCGTTTATAAAGAATGCGGAATTGTTCTCTCGATATACTGTTCGCAATCGAAAGCTCCGGACCAACCTTTTTCAGGTTGTTGATACCATCACCGATTGCAATAATACTCTTAATATCTTTATCATTTAAAAACAGATTTCTAAATTCTATGATCGCATTTGATGCATACTCTTCCATCAGTGTTTCAAGATCTACCGTATCGGAACCGAACCGGGTCAGATAATCACGGATTCGGACTGCACCGATCGGAAGATTCTGTGTCTGCACCAGATTTCTTCTGTCAAAGATCGAGATCTGTAAGCTTCCGGCTCCAATATCAAGCAATGCATTATTCTTATGGGTTGCCACATCCACATCCATCCCGGTTGCCACAAATGCTTTATAATTCATAAAACGTTGTTCTGAATTACTGAGTATCTGCACATCAAAATCCGTACACATCTTAATTCTCTCAATGATCATAGAAGCATTCTCCGCTTCTCTGACTGCACTGGATGCGTATGCTCTGTAATCAGATACATCATATTCCTTCATCTTCCTCCGGAATTTTAGCAATGTGTCACACAACTTATTCAAATTATTTTCTTCGATATATCCTTTATTATAAGTATCACTTCCAAGCTCAATGATCGTTTTTACGGTATCAAGCTCCCTCGCACCCTTTCTTGGTGTGATCTCGCAGATCTTCATTGATATCTCATTAGAACCTACATTGATCGCGGCAAATGTCTTTCCTGCCATACTTTCATACACCTCACTTCTTTTTTACACCCCTAATATGTACCGATCAGACGGAAATCCATCGCATCTTCACAGATTCCCTGTAATGCATGTCTTGTTCTTGAATCTAACAGACTGCCCTCCATTGTAACAAAAAAGGCATATTCCCATTTTCTACCGGTAAGCGGTCTCGATTCGATGCTTGTCATATTAATTCCATTCAGATTTATATGGCTCAATATATTGTAAAGTGTACCACTTTCATCCGGCAAGGAAAAGCGGATACTTATATTTTCAGCCTTTTCTACAAAGATTTTCTGTTTTGACAGGATTATAAAACGTGTCGTATTGTTGTCATTGTTCACAATGTCCTTTGCAAGGATCTGAAGTCCATAAAGCTCTGCTGCAAGCTCACTTGCAATCGCTGCCTGTGTCTTATCTCCTTCTTCAATGACCTTGACCGCCGCTACTGCCGTATTTGCAACACTGCACTGCTTCCACGGTTTCCGGCTCAGATAATTCGTGCACTGAAGCAAACCCTGTGTGTGTGAATATACAGTTTTGATCCGGGAAAGGTCACTGCCCGGAACACCCATTAATGCATGTGCTACATGAACCTCTTCTTCGCCGACGATGGTCACATCATTATTTCCCACCATATCATAGATTCCGTTTACAAATCCGGCTGAAGAATTCTCGATTGGAAGTACACCATAGTCTGCCTTGCCATTCTTCACCATCTCGATCACATCTCCGAAATCCGGCACATTGATATTGTGAATCTCTTTTCCGAAAAAACTGAACATTGCCTGTTGGCTGTATGCTCCCGGAACACCCTGATAACAGACAACAGTGTCCTTGTCTACTTCTAATTTCTTCACACAGGTAAAATTCTTCATTCCATCACAAACAACCTGAGAGCTGTCATTCGTAAGCTTCTTATTCTCATCTGCCATACCTGCCAGAATCTTATCTCTTGTCTTTACAAGAGAAGCAATCTGTGCTTCTACTGTCCGTAAATCTTCCATATTATATTTATCCATTGTTTTATCTGCTCCAAATACAAGACATTCCGCCTGCAGTCTTTCTATTAATATTAATGTTGTCTTTAAAACTATGCCAATACGATCAAATGCGCATGCTCATTTTCCCCGGTTTATTCTTCGTTCCGTTCCAGCTCGTCAAGAAGCTCCCGGATCGTCCTGCCATTGACCGGATGTCTCTTATAGCCTGCTATATTGGATAACGGCTCTAATACAAATTCCCGCTTGCACATCTCTATATGTGGGATATGGAGATTCTCCTCATCACAGATCAGATCATCATATAAAAGGATATCGATATCCAAAGTTCTTGGTCCCCAGTGGATAAGGCGTTCCCTGCCGGCGTCCCTCTCGATCGCATTGATCAGATGTAACAGTTCATCCGGCGAATGAAGTGTCTCTACCTCGATACAGCCATTTAAAAAATCATCCTGTTCCACGCCACCATACGGCTCTGTCTCGATGAAATCTGAAACCTTAGTCACCTTGGTATATTCATCTTTATTTAATTCATCAATCGCAAAATCGAGATAGGATTCCCGGTCGCCCATATTCGAACCAAGTCCCAGATAAGCAATGTGTCTCTTTCTTCGTATCTTTACTGACACTGTCTGAAGCGGCATTAATACCGGTGCCCATGGTTTCTCAACCTCTACTTCAACCTCTGACATCGTCGGATATGACAGAAGAATGTTCGCCGCTACCTCTTCCGCAACTGCTTCGATCAGCTTATAAGTATGCTCTTTCATCGTCTTTTCAACCAGATTACAGATGGCTCCATAATCAATAGACAGCTTCAGATCATCCCGGATCCCTGCCGCCCTTGTCGATGTATACATATCAATATTAATTACAAATTTCTGTCCAAGCACATTTTCTTCTTTAAAAACTCCGTGATTAGCAAATATTTCCAGTCCTTTTATGCTGATTCTATCCATACGACACCTCCTGTCTGTTCTCCCTTTTACCAGATCAACCCTCATCTTTTTTATTTATGATTCAATGAAATTTTCTTCTGTTCATTAAATCATTAAGTACTGCTTCATTTTCTCTTATTGACTGTATTAACTATGCATGATCGCCCATGCCATCTGAAGTGCACGCGCATTTCCTTTTACATTATGCACACGGAAGAACTGACAGCCCTTCATAAGCCCCATGACCGATGTCGCGATCGTACCTTCTTCCCTCTCTGTAACAGGAAGATCGAGAGTCAGACCGATCATAGATTTTCTGGAAGTACCCAGCAGTATCGGGAAATCCCATTTATGCAAAAGCTCCAGATGATTCATTAAAGCGAGATTCTGTTCTAAGTTCTTTGCAAATCCGATTCCCGGATCTACCATGATCTTCTCCTTCTTCACACCTGCATTCAGTGCCATCTGAACGGATTCGTCCAGATCTTTAACAACGTCGTTTAAATAATCGGTATAATCCATTACCCTTCTGTTATGCATCAGACAACATGCCACATCATGTGCAGCAACGATATCAGCCATCCTTCCATCCCATTTGAAGCCCCAGATATCATTGATCAGATCTGCACCT
>OJME01002304.1_pt1 | contig 13136 bp, 9 predicted proteins | sample 1597151 | NCBI WGS metagenome assembly OJME01 (sample SAMEA2452118, study PRJEB22498) | human gut metagenome | biome: human feces; feature: human gut; material: feces | place: Australia | collected 2012
GGGTGAGGAAATTGTCAGGTTGGGGATAGGGCGGAAGTAGGCCAGGTCGAACACGCCGTGGTGGGTCGGTCCGTCTTCTCCTACCAGCCCGGCACGATCCAGGCAGAGCACAACGGGGAGTTTGAGTATGGCGATATCATGAATGACATTGTCGTAAGCACGTTGCATGAATGACGAATAGATGTTGCAGAAAGGTTGCATCCCTTCTTTGGCCATACCACCTGAGAAAGTGGCTGCATGTCCTTCGGCAATGCCTACGTCAAAAGCACGGTCGGGCATTGCCTGCATCAGCATATTCATGGAACACCCTGGCGGGAGTGACGCCGACGATGCGTGGATTCTTTTCGGCAAGTTCCACCAAGGTTTCGCCGAAAACGTCCTGATACAGCGGTGGCAGGTTGTGTGTATCCGCTGTAAAGCGTTCACCCGTTTCGGGATCGAACTTTCCCGGTGCATGCCAAATGCCCGGAGCCTTCTCGGCAGGTTCGAAGCCTTTCCCCTTAATGGTGTGCAGGTGCAGGATTTTCGGTCCCTTCATATCTTTGATGTCCCGCAGGATACGTGCGATGTTCTTCACATCGTGTCCGTTGATGGGGCCGAAGTAGCGGATATTCATTCCTTCGAAGATATTCTGTTGTTGGGCAGCTATTGATTTCAGGCTGTTTCCAAAGCGGATAAGTGCTTTACGGCGATCTTCGTTGAGAATGCCCACTTTGAACAGCATCTTGGATACTTTGAAGCGGAGCTGGTTGTATCGGTTTGAGGTGGTCAGGTTGAAGAGATATTGCTTCATGCCGCCTACACTGCGGTCTATGGCCATCTCGTTATCGTTCAGAATGATAAGCAGGTTGTTGGAGCTTGCTGAGGCATTGTTCAATCCTTCGAATGCTAGTCCGCCGCTCATGCTGCCATCGCCAATTACGGCAACCACATGGCGGTCTTTTTCTCCTTTTTCTTCTGCCGCTACCGCCATGCCGAGAGCCGCTGAAATGGAGTTCGAAGCATGTCCGCAAGTGAAAGTGTCATAATCGCTTTCATCGGGAGAAGGGAAAGGGCGGATCCCTTTGAATTTCCGGTTTGTGGAGAATGTTTCCCGACGTCCGGTCAGTATCTTATGGCCATACGCCTGATGGCCTACGTCCCACACGATGCGGTCGTAAGGAGTATTGAACACGTAATGCAGGGCGACGGTCAGTTCTACCGTCCCCAAACTGGCTGCAAAGTGTCCCGGGTTGCACGAAACTTCTTTAATAATGTCCTGCCGCAATTCTTTGCAAATTTCCGGAAGCTGATCAACGCTCAGTTTACGCAGATCTTCGGGATCAGAAATAGAATTTAGCAAGTTATATGTTGTTGGTTCTGTCTTCATCTCTGTTCTGAGGATTACAAATTGCAAAATTAGTAAAAGAAAACGGAAGGTATTCCCTTTTTTGGGGAAAAATATGAATCCTTGCCGCTTTAACATTAGTTCTTCTCCTTTTTTATCTTAATATTTCGAGAACTCTTCTCCTTTGGATTGTTCCGTCAGAATAGATTCACTACATTTGTCCCCTCAAAAACAGAATATCATGGAAGACTGCTTTAATTATGATTCGGTGCCTTTAAATTACCTCCACTGTCTTAACCCTGATTGTGAGCGAAGTGAAAGTTGCCTGCGCCATCTTGTTACGTTGCATGTGCCGCAAAGTGTGAAGAGTATTGTAACGGTGAATCCTGCCAATTATCCTATGGATGCCGGTCAGTGTCCTTACTTCCGAAGCACTGTGAAACTTCGTTATGCCTGGGGCATCAGTACCCTCTTTGATAACATCCCCTATAAGAAAGCGTTGCTGTTGAAAGGGATGATTCGTACTCTCTTTCCAAAACCCACTTATTACCGTATCCTGCACAAGGAACGTGGACTTTCACCGGCAGAACAGGCGGAAATTGCCGGGCTTTTTGCACAAGCGTGCATTACGGAAACTCCTGCATTCGATAGTTATACCGAAGAATATGCCTGGGACGGATATCATGTGCCAAAAGCCATAAATTCCCTCTAAGCTGTTGTCTGATAAGAGGATGGGTGTGCCACTCGATTTAGTCGTACTGAAACACTCGTTCAGTCGTAGTGGGAAGTACCTTCAGTCGTAGTGGGAGGTGCCTTCAGTCGTAGTGGGAAATACTTTCACTCGTAGTGGGAAAGATATTCTGTTATAGTGCCGGTATTGTTTCCCTTACTTTTATTTGCCCCTTTAAAACAAATTGATTAGTTTTGTTGCTGTAATGTATAACTTCGTTTTCGTATGGAAAACATCATATATTGACTTTTGCATTAAAAAAATGCATAAATGTATGTTGAAGGCAACATTAGAACTTATTTATATAAATAAATATGGAAAAGGATATCTTTTTTAATGTAGCGGACATCGTGAAGCGTGCCAAGCGTGTATTGAACTTCAAAACAGATGCTGATCTGGCTGCCTATCTGGGTGTGTCGCGTTCCACACTTAGTAACTGGATTGCACGAAACAGCACCGACTTCCCGTTATTGCTGAGCAAGATGAAGGATGTGGATTATAACTGGTTGCTGTTAGGGAAGGGAACCCCTGTAAGTCATTTACAAAGTTGTTATAGCGAACTGGCGACAGGTAATGTTGAGATAATACACAATTCCAAAACGCCGGATGCGATGAAAGACCGCAGTGTAGTGCTGTACGACATTACTGCTGCCGCTAATCTGCGTACATTGCTTGCCAATAAGCACCAGTTTGTGATGGGAAGAATACAAATACCTAGTATTCCCGTATGCGACGGTGCCCTTTATATTAGTGGGGACAGTATGTATCCCATCCTGAAATCGGGAGATATTGTAGGTTTCAAGGAAATGAACAGCTTCAGCAATGTCATTTATGGTGAAATGTATCTAGTCTCATTCGATATTGATGGCGATGAGTATCTGGCAGTGAAGTATGTGAACCGTTCGGAGCAGGAGGGTTGCATTAAACTTGTGAGTTATAATCCGCACCATGAACCGATGGATGTTCCCTTTGCTTCCATTCAGGCAATGGCTATCGTGAAATTCTCTATCCGGAAGAATATGATGATGTAAACGTATGAACTTTTCTACCCCTGTTGAATTACCTTCCGATCTGCCCCGTTTTACTCAGGCGGACGAACTTCTGTTGATGGGTTCCTGCTTTGCCACCAACATCGGTGCACTGCTTGCGGATGCCAGATTTCGTCCGGATGTCAATCCATTTGGGGTTCTTTATAATCCTTTGTCTGTTTCAACAGCTTTGCGTGAGTTGGTGACGGGCAGACTGTATAAAGAAGAAGACCTGTTTTTCTTTCGTGAGTGCTGGCATAGCCCGATGCATCATGGTGATTTTTCTTCTCCCTTTGCAGAAGAAGTGTTGCAGCGTATTAATATCCGTCTGCAAACAGCACACGAACGTATCCACCATTTGAACTGCCTGATGTTGACTTTTGGTACAGCGTGGGTGTACGAACAGAAATCCACGGGACATGTGGTCGCTAATTGTCATAAACAACCGGAGTCTGTCTTTACCCGTCGCCGGCTCAGCGTGCAGGAGATTGTATCGGATTATACCTCTCTCTTCTCCGGTTTGATTGCTCGGAATCCGAAGTTGAAAGTGATTCTTACGGTCAGCCCCATCCGCCACGTACGCGACGGGATGCACGCTAATCAATTGAGTAAAGCTACACTTCTGCTTGCCATCGATCAGTTACAGACTTCTTTTTCCGGACATGTCTTTTATTTTCCGGCTTATGAACTCTTACTCGACGAGCTTCGCGACTATCGTTTTTATGCCGATGATATGGTGCATCCATCTCCCTTGGCGGTACGCTATGTATGGGAGAAGTTCGTGCAGACCTGTCTCTCTGAGGACGCGTTAGAGATTATGCAGGAAAGTGAAAATATCAATAAAGCGCTATCTCATAAGCCCTTCCATCCGGAGTCAGGCGAGTATAAGCGTTTTTTAGGACAAATTGTGTTAAAAATCGACCGACTTAACAAAAAATACCCGTACTTAGATTTCAAAAAAGAGAAAGATATATGTCATATACGATTGAAACAATAGCCGAACGCATCAGTGCACGACGTGTGGGGGACACGCCGGCAACCATAGATTGGTTACTTACCGATAGCCGTTCCTTGAGTTTCCCCGAAGAAACCTTATTTTTTGCCTTAACTACCAAGCGCAATGATGGCGCACGCTATATTCCTGACTTGTATTCACGCGGTGTTCGCAATTTTGTAGTCAGCAAAGAAGCTTATAAATGGGTGGAAAGCGGACAACTAGCAATGAGTAATTCGGATATGTTAGCTGTTAATTTCCTTGTGGTCGCCAATCCGTTGAAGGCTTTGCAGAAGTTGGCGGAACAACACCGTGAACAGTTTCAGATACCGGTTATCGGCATAACGGGCAGTAACGGAAAGACGATTGTTAAGGAATGGCTTCATCAATTGCTCAGCCCTGAACGGGTGATTGTTCGTTCACCACGCAGCTATAATTCGCAGATCGGCGTGCCGCTGTCCGTTTGGCAGATGAACGAGCAGTCCGAACTCGCTATTTTCGAAGCTGGAATTTCGGAGATGGGAGAGATGCGTGCCTTGCAGAATATCATCAAACCTACCATTGGCATACTGACCAACATCGGCGGAGCTCATCAGGAGAACTTCTTCTCTTTGCAAGAGAAGTGCATGGAAAAACTGTCGCTCTTCAAGAACTGCGATGTGGTGATCTATAATGGTGATGATGAGTTTATCAGTAATTGTGTGGCGAAGTCTATGCTCAGTGCCCGTGAAATAGCATGGAGCCGGAAAGATATGGAGCGTCCCCTGTTTATAAGTAAGGTGGAGAAAAAGGAGGATTGTACCGTCATTTCTTATCGTTATCTGGAGATGGATAATACCTTTATACTGCCTTTTATTGACGATGCTTCCATTGAGAACTCGCTTAACTGCCTGGCTGCCTGTCTTTATCTGATGCTTCCTGCCGAGAAGATTACGGAACGTATGGCGACACTGGAACCGGTGGCTATGCGCTTGGAAGTGAAGGAAGGTAAAAATGGTTGCCTGCTGATAAATGATAGCTATAACAGTGATCTCGCTTCACTGGACATTGCACTCGATTTTCTTTACCGTCGTTCGCAGAGTAACGGACTGAAGCGGACTCTTATCCTCTCGGATATACTGGAAACCGGACAGAATGCGCCGACGCTTTACCGGAAAGTATCGCAGCTTGCCGGTAGCCGCGGCATTGAGCGTATCATCGGAGTAGGCAGTGAGATATCTTCGTGTGCCGCACGCTTTGACATCGAGAAGGCTTTCTATCCTAATACAGAAGCCCTGTTGCGCGCTATTTCCCGTGGAGAACTGCGGTTAGAGAATGAGATTATATTGATAAAAGGTGCCCGTCAGTTCGGTTTTGATGCTTTAACGGAAGAACTGGAGAAAAAGGTACACGAGACCATTCTTGAGGTGAATCTTGGAGCCATGATAGCTAATCTGAACTATTACCGCAGTCGGCTGCGTCCGGATACGAAGATGGTGTGCATGGTGAAAGCATCAGCCTATGGAGCCGGTTCGTATGAGATTGCCAAGACATTGCAGGAACATCATGTCGATTTTCTGGCTGTGGCTGTGGCTGATGAAGGTTCCGAACTCCGCAAAGCGGGTATTACGGCAAGCATCATCATTATGAACCCGGAGATGACCGCGTTCAAGACCATGTTCGACTATAAACTGGAACCAGAAGTGTATAGCTTCCACCTGCTGGATGCACTGATTAAAGAGGCGGAGAAGGAGGGAATCACTAACTTCCCGATTCATATAAAACTGGATACGGGTATGCATCGTCTGGGCTTTGCTGCCGAAGATATGCCGCGATTGATTGAACGGCTGAAAGGACAGAATGCAGTGATTGCCCGTTCGGTATTCTCGCATTTTGTGGGTAGTGATGCGGCACAGTTCGATGCGTTTACACGTGGACAGATTGAAATGTTTGAAGCGGCATCCATGCAGTTGCAGGAAGCATTTCCGCATAAGATACTCCGGCACATCTGCAATTCGGCCGGTATTGAGCGCTTCCCGGGTGCACAGTTCGACATGGTACGGTTGGGTATCGGTTTGTATGGTGTCAGTCCCATTGATAACAGCATTATCAATAATGTGAGCACACTGAAAACTACCATCCTGCAAATACGTGATGTACCCCAGGAAGACACAGTAGGCTATAGCCGCAAAGGGCATCTGACACGTAATTCACGGATTGCCGCATTGCCTATCGGATATGCCGACGGGTTGAACCGTCATCTTGGCAACGGCCACGCCTATTGCTTGGTGAATGGCCAGCGTGCGCCCTATGTGGGTAACATCTGTATGGACGTTTGCATGATTGACGTTACGGACATTGACTGTAAGGAAGGGGATGCCGTAGAGATTTTCGGCGATCATCTGCCTATTACGGTACTTTCCGATATTCTTGAAACCATTCCTTACGAGGTGCTGACAAGTATTTCTACACGGGTGAAAAGAATCTATTATCAGGATTAATCGTCCGTTCGTGAGCTGTATATGCTTCCCGGTTATTCGGCTTGACACAGAAAGTTTTCGTTTTAATCTGTGTAAATCTGTGTAATCTGTGGTGAAACTATTATATTTGCAACAAATTTAAAAGACTACGGATATGACAAACTTACTTTTATTAGGCTTTCTGCCCAGCGGTTCCGAATGGGTTATCATCGCCCTGTTAATACTGTTGTTGTTTGGTGGTAAGAAAATCCCCGAACTGATGAAAGGACTCGGTAAAGGTGTGAAGAGCTTCAAAGATGGTGTGAATGAAGCAAAAGAAGAAATAAACAAGGCAAAGGATGATATAGAAGAGCCGGCTTCAAAAAATAAATGAGTTACATAAGCTACGAACTACAAGCTACAAAGCTACAAGTGGCTGCGCGATTATGCCGCATGGCACTCGTAGCTTGTAACTCGTAGCTACTTACTACTATGGCAGATAAGGAATTAACCTTTTGGGATCATTTGGACGAACTGCGTCGTGTATTGTTTCGGGTACTCGGTGTATGGTTTGTATTGGCTGTCGGTTATTTTATTGCGATGCCGTGGCTGTTTGATAACGTAGTGTTAGCTCCCTGTCACAATGACTTCGTTTTCTACGACGTGCTGCGCTATGTGGGAAAAGTTTTCGATCTCCATGATGATTTCTTCACACAGGATTTCCACGTTAAACTAATCAATATTAATCTGGCTGCCCCGTTCTTTATTCACATGTCCACTGCATTCTGGATGTCGGTGGTGACGGCTACGCCTTATATTTTTTTTGAAATCTGGCGGTTTATCAGTCCTGCGCTCTATGCTAATGAGCGGCGTGGCGTGAAGAAAGCCCTGTGCATTGGTACGGTGATGTTCTTCCTCGGTGTACTTCTGGGCTATTTTATGGTCTATCCGCTGACGCTGCGTTTTCTTTCCACCTATCAATTGAGCGCGGCTATTGAGAACCAGATTTCTTTGAATTCCTACATAGATAACTTCATGATGCTGGTGCTCTGCATGGGACTGGCTTTCGAATTGCCGTTAGTGACGTGGCTGCTTTCGCTCTTGGGACTGGTACATAAATCTTTCCTGCGCAAATACCGCCGTCATGCGCTGGTGCTTATCGTGATTATTTCAGCTATCATTACGCCGACTGGCGACCCCTTCACCCTGACTGTGGTTTCCGTTCCGCTTTATCTGCTCTATGAGTTGAGTATCCTGATGATTAAGGATAAAAAGACCGACGCGGACGAGACTGATGAAGAGAAGGAGGAATAATGAAAGAAGAAGCACGGGAATACTACCATTTCTTGCTTACTGTCTGCCAGGATGAAAATATTCCGCTGGTAACAGTTTATCGTCAGCTTCGTGAATTTCTGGAACGCCTTTGCCGTACGCAGATGCCGGACGGTAGCCTGCAAATGACAGACCTTTCCGCTCGTGTCAGTTTTGTGGCCTCAAAAGTGGGGCTCTCCGTAGTGGAACAAAACCGCTTGCACACCTTCCGGCTGACTTCCAATGCCGTACTGAATCGGCAATCCGAACCTTCACGCGAGAATCTGTTGCGTGACATCAAGACATTGACCTTCTTTGTGAAACGGTTGACGGGTGAGGATATCCCTGCTGAACTATATCATCAGCTTCCCCGTGCAGATGCCACTTATATTGTTGCTCCGCCTGCAAAAGAACGAATACGCCGGATGCGTGTCTGTTTCCAGTATGCTGACGACACTTTTCTATATGTATTGCCTGTAGATACCGTTGCCGATGAACCGCTGAGGGTACGCTACAATGTATCTCAGGTGAATGAGGAATTTGCCGAGACTTGCAAACTGCTGTGGCGTCATGCGCAGGTTAACCTGCTGGATGTAGCTGTAGATGAGGCTGGTATACTGACGCCTTCCTTTATTATACTGGAACCGGACTATCTGTTGGATATCAGCTCGTTGGCAGAGTGCTTTAAAGATTACGGGCATCATCCTGCCAATTATTTGCTGGCACGCCTGCAATCTCCTGACAATACGCGTCCGCTGTTGCTTGGAAACATCGCCAATCTTTTTCTGGATGAGTGGATCTATGCCAAGGAGGAACCGGACTATCTGACTTGTATGAAGAAAGCGTTCCGTACCTATTCCATTGATTTGGCCGCGTGTGCTGATTTGTTGGATAAAGAAAAGGAAAAGGAATTCTTCGCTGATTGTAAACGGCACTTCGACCATATCCGACAAACGGTGACGGAGACTTTCCGTGCTCCCGGTTATGAACTGGATAAGACGGATGCCGTACTGGAACCTACCTATATCTGTGAAGCTCTGGGATTGCAAGGTCGCCTGGACTATATGCAGCGCGATATGTCTTCCTTTATAGAAATGAAGTCGGGCAAAGCTGACGAGTATTCTATCCGGGGCAAGGTGGAGCCGAAGGAGAATAATAAGGTACAGATGTTGTTGTATCAGGCGGTATTGGAATACTCCATGGGAATGGATCACCGCAAAGTAAAAGCTTATCTGCTCTATACCCGCTATCCGTTGTTATATCCCGCTCGTCCGTCGTGGGCGATGGTGCGCCGTGTAATGGATGTGCGCAACCGGATTGTGGCGAATGAATACGGTATGCAATTACGTAATAGTCCGCACTATACGGCAGAGCGGCTGAAGGATATTCATCCGGATACATTGAATGAGCGCCACCTGAACAATACATTGTGGAAACGCTATCTTTACCCTGCCATTGATGCCGTGATGCAGCGTCTTCGGGCGCTTACACCGTTGGAACAATGCTATTTCTATACACTTTATAATTTTATTACGAAGGAACTATACACTTCAAAATCGGGAGATATTGATTATGAAGGGCGTACAGGTGCTGCCGCCTTGTGGCTTTCTACGCTTGAAGAAAAGTGTGAAGCGGGAGAGATATTATACGATCTGACAATCACAGAGAATCATGCGGCGGATCTGCATAAAGCATACCTTGTGTTGGCACGGGCTAATCAGCGGTCGGCGCAGACATTGCCGAATTTCCGTGAAGGTGACTCCATCGTTCTCTATCAACGTAATAATGATACGGACAACGTAACCAATAAAATGGTATTCAAAGGAAATATAGAGCGAATCACCGACCGGGATATCCGTATCCGGCTTCGTGCTTCGCAACAAAATATTTCCGTGCTTCCTCCCGACAGTCATTATGCCATCGAGCATGATTATATGGATACTTCTTTCCGCAGCATGTATCTGCTAACAAGGATCGCCGGGACCTGTTGCTATCCCAGCGACAGCCGGAGTTTGACGTTTCTTTCGATCCTCGCATTGCAGTTGCTCCGGATGATTTCTCCCGTATCACCCTGAAAGCCCAGGCTGCTAAAGATTATTTTCTTTTGGTAGGTCCTCCGGGCACCGGAAAGACTTCCCGTGCTCTACGCGGTATGGTGGAAGCCTTCTATCGTGAGGGGAAGCAGATATTATTGCTCTCGTACACTAATCGTGCAGTGGATGAAATCTGCAAAACCCTCTCTGCCATTACTCCTGAGATTGATTTCATCCGTATAGGGAGTGAACTTTCTTGCGATATACCTTTCCGTTCACATCTGATAGAGAATGTGCTGGAATCCTGTTCTTCACGTCGTGAGGTGCATGCCTGCATAGAGCGTTGCCGTGTTTTTGTGGGCACTGTCTCCACATTCTCCTCCAAAACGGAATTGTTCCGTCTGAAAACTTTCGATGTGGCTATTGTGGATGAGGCTACTCAGATACTGGAACCACAACTGCTGGGGCTTCTTTGTGCGCGTAATGTGGCGGGTGGAAATGCTATTGGTAAGTTTATTCTCATTGGTGATCATAAACAATTGCCCGCCGTCGTACTTCAATCCGAATCCCAATCTGAAGTCTGCGAGGACTGCCTGCATAACATCGGTTTGCATAATTTGAAAGATTCCCTTTTTGAACGCCTCTACCGGAATTCTGCCGATACCACTCATCACTTATCACTCATAACTAACCGCTCCTACGACATGCTTTGTCGCCAGGGACGTATGAATGTGGAAGTGGCTCGTTTTCCTAATCATGCCTTTTATGGCGGACTACTGGAACCTGTCGGTTTGCAACACCAGCAAGGGGAACTGACACTTGCTCCGGGGTTGGAAAATGATGAATTTGCAGATATACTGGTGCGTCGTGTGGTTTTTCTTGCCTCAGTGCCGGAGGTCGCTTCGCAATCTGCAAAGATTAATCATTTTGAAGCACAGCTCGTAGCCAGACTGGCAGCTGCTATCTATCGGCAATATGACGGTACTTCCGGTTTTCGTCCTGCCTTGACTTTGGGGATTATCACTCCCTATCGTAGTCAGATAGCTCTTATTAAAAGTGAAATAGCTGCTTTGGGCATTCCGTGTTTAAACGATATCCTGGTAGATACCGTAGAGCGCTTCCAGGGGAGTGAGCGCGATGTGATTATTTATTCCTTCTGTGTGAACCGTACTTATCAATTGAAATTCCTTGCCAATCTTACGGAAGAGGGTGGGGTATGGATTGACCGGAAATTGAATGTGGCTCTCACCCGTGCCCGTAAGCAATTGTTTATGACAGGTGTACCCCATCTGCTACGGCAAAATCCTATCTATGCGGACTTGTTGGATAGTATTTTCTAAAAATGGAAGGAACTGTGACTTTCAGGAGGATAATCCGAGTCTCATTTAGCAAATCTTAAACGTTCCTCTTTTCTTTATATCTTTTATTAGTATTTTTGAATGTAATAAACCCTTATCTTTGTCGAACGTTTTTTTCATAGAGATTTAGATTTAAGGTTAGAAGAATTGTGGAAGTCGTGAGACTTCCCTTTTTTTCATCTTAAAGTTTTGCGCTCCTGTATCTCTCATGGACCGTTTGAAGGTAAATTTGCTAAAGTATACTGAGGTTCATGTTTTTCACGGGAGAGTGCAGAAGAGAGTCGCTTCGTGAGAAGGGGCTTTTTTTGTACCGGTACTTTTCTGTCTTTTATATATAGATAATAAAAAAGGTGCTCAGCAGTGAGCACCTTTTTTATTATCTATATATACTATTCCAGTATTATTCCAATACAATAGGTTTATACTTCGGAACCAGAGCCTTCATTACAACCCAACCAATCAGGTAAGCTACTGCGCATACACAGAAGATGATGAAGTATCCCGCAGGTTTACCGGAGAAGCCCATAAATTCCATGGCAGGGCGTACGAACTGTGCACCTTGTTCCAGTAAATCATGAGTCATTTCCACTTCTTTTCCATCTACCATTGTACTTCCTGATGAATATACGAACAAGTTACCTGCCACTTTCTGAAGAATCATTGAACCGAAACCACCGGCCATACCACCGATACCAGTGATACTTGCAATGGCTGCTCTCGGGAACATGTCACTTACGGTAGAGAAAATGTTGGCAGACCAAGACTGGTGAGCTGCACCACCGATACCGATCATGATAACCGGTAACCACGGAGAGATAGTACCCAGAGGCTGTGCCAGCAATACTACCAGCGGGAAGAATGCAAATATCAACATGGCACGCATACGTGCTGCATACGGATTCAAACCGGTTCTGTTGATAATGATAGTAGGCAGTTTACCACCATAAATAGAAAGCATCGTGATGGCATACAGAGTAAAGATCAATGCGATACCCAATCCTTCGGAAGTCTTGATACCGAATTGCGTATTCAGATAAGAAGGAGTCCAGAACAGGAAGAACCACCAAACACCATCGGTCATAAATTTACCGAAAGCAAATGCCCAAGTCTGTTTGTAGCTGAAGCATTGCCAGAATTTCATCTTCTTCTCGTCTTTTTCTTCTACGACAGGAGCAGCACCTTCTTCGTGCTTGTCTTGCTCAATGTAATCAAGCTCAGCCTTATTTACATGCTTGCTTTCAGAAGGTTTAGAGTACATGAATACCCAGAAGCCCATCCAGATAAATCCAAGACCACCAATTACGATGAAAGCCATTTCCCAACCCCATGCTTTAGCCAGCAAAGGAATTGTCAACGGAGCAACCAGAGCACCGATAGAAGCACCGGCATTAAAGATTGAAGTAGCATACGCGCGGTCTTTCTTAGGGAAATACTCGGCAGTTACTTTGATAGCGGCAGGGAAGTTACCAGCCTCACCAAGTGCCAGTACACAACGGGCTGCCAGGAAGCAGTACATACTAATAGTAGCAATGGTTACTACCACATCACCTGTGGCACCCATTAATTCGGCTGCACTATGCAGACCTACGAAATGCTCGGTTACGATACCACAAAGAGCGTGGAGACAAGCACCTGCCGACCATACACCGATAGCCCAAAGGAAACCTTTCTTTGTACCCATCCAGTCGATAAAGCGACCGGCGAACAACATGCAGACTGCATAAACAATAGAGAAAACAGAAGTGATTGTTCCGTAGTGTGATTCATCCCAATGGAATTCGGGTTTGATAAATTCATCCCACGTCAATGACAGCACCTGGCGGTCAAGGTAGTTTACTGTTGTCGCAAAAAATAGCATGGCGCAGATGGTCCACCTGTAGTTGGTCATCTTTCCCACTGCATTTTGATTTAAACTCA
>OJME01002307.1_pt1 | contig 13117 bp, 8 predicted proteins | sample 1597151 | NCBI WGS metagenome assembly OJME01 (sample SAMEA2452118, study PRJEB22498) | human gut metagenome | biome: human feces; feature: human gut; material: feces | place: Australia | collected 2012
ACGGTCAGCCGGGGCACCTGCCGTTTCATATACATAAACAGGATAGTCTTCACCTCCCATACCTGCGGTTGTATGCCCAGCGAATCCTGTTGAAGAGGCTATAATCGGATTGTCCAACCGGGAAGCACTACCCGATTTATGACCATAATCGGTAAATTGAGCCGTAACTGGTAAAGTTTCATTCACATTTCCATATTCAAAAGCAAGTGCTCCTTGTACCGGTACGTTAATAACAGACACTCCTGTCAAAATAAAACCATCGGAAGCATGTGCACCGGAAGCATCTACGTATAATTTAGAAACGATCCGTTTTAGGCGAAGAGGGGTACCGACAGTTCCTACAGTAGTACCTGTGATAATCTGTGGCAATGGACAATAGGCCGACATCGGGATCTTCTTCCCTGTAAAAGGAACTGTCGCTTGCGGAATTGCTAATGCAGAATTACCCGCCACAGGAGAATCCGACGGATCGCCATACAGAAGAAGATTAGTAACTGCATCAGATAAAGTTGTCGTAGTCGTAAGACTTCCCAACTTCGCCTGTATCAATTCATCGGCATTTGAAATCAACAGCAAAACCACTGAAGAATTGCAGGCACTTAATTGTGCATAAAGCTCTCCGGCCGAAGTCATATTGGCTTGTACGGCTTCCAAGAAAGTCGCATCTTTATCATTCCCCAGAAAAACCAACACCCAGGGAGGTCCCATGACGGTCTCATCGGCCGCTGTCCCCAAACGTGTAGCAGGAGATTCATAATCGCTCCCTTTATGAAGAGAAAGAAATACGTTCACTTTACCTTCAGGAGCCTCCGGAAGCGAGGGTGAACCTGTTACCGGAGAATCATCTGAACAGGATACCGGCAGAAAAGCCAATATCCCACACATAAGTATCCCAAGAAGGGATTTAATATTTTTATTCAAACACATTGTATTTTACTATTTTAAGTGACAGATTTTCCATTACTATTGACGGATGCAACGAGCATAATTAGAAGTAGCACTATACAGGCCACCAGTAATACCGCCGTCTCCTTGCGAAATCGTTACAGTAACCACACTGTTATTATTTCTACTACCAGCAGTTATATAAGAAGCCGCAATACCTATCTGCATATATCTTGCATGATACGGAAAATAAGTATTTAAAATAGGATAAAACCTTCCTTCCGAACTATCTTGATATGGATGGAGTAGAGCAGCCATCTCGTATATGTCAGGTAATCGCCATGTTTTGTTGTCCGGCAACTCTCCGGCAGCTAATTTCGCATTTATTTCATTTAGAGGGATACCTACTAAACGACATACATCACCAACTCCTCGTTTTAGCCCCTCTACACTATGTATTAACCTAGCGTTCTTATCATAATCAGTCGGCAGTAGTGACGGAATAGTTACACCATTTATGGGAAAGCTAGAATTAGCAACCGAATGGCTCCAGCCAGTACCCTTACTGCCAGCAGGTGCAAAAATTAGGGTTGCATCAGTAGAACCCGGATTAGAAAGTTCTAAATTAGTTGATGCAAACGGGGTCTCCGGTGTATTTACCCAATAAGGTTCTATCTTGACATCAGTGCTAACAACTATTTCATCTCCAAATCTATAACGATCACCATTAACCAGCAGTCCGGTACACATCTTGACAGGCGAAGAGTTTACTGCTACTACAACATAAAGCAAGGAATGTTTCTCTCCCATCTCTACGAAGTTAGTACTGTCAGAAAAACGCCAATAAAAAACAGCCCCAGGATATGGAGGGGTACAAACATACTCTATTTTACAAAGTTTAGTCCATTCAGGTATAATCTCCACTTCAGTGTTTCCTGCTCCATCAGTACCGATAACATATGAATCACCAAAATCAAAATGCCGTCCATTCACAAGCCACCCCGTATGCGAATACTTTGTTACCACTTTACCCCCTTCACGTACTTCGTAATCATTGAATTTTGTAGACAGCGCTGGCAATGTTATCGTTTCTCCTTCGTTCAACAATGCCGGTGGCGGAACGCTATACGAATTATTTTCTTGATTCAAAGGATTAGTATTCGAATACACTACACGATAAATCTTGGGATAATTATTCTCAGAATCAACAACGCAACGGATAGCTCCATCCACCGACGAAGTAGTCCAATCTTGTATGGAAGTACTTAGATATTCAAAGTAAAGTCCCCGGGCTGAAGCACTGATTGCAGCGGAAGCAGACCAATATCTCCCTCTAAGCCCATTTTCATTAGCTGGGAGATAATAGCGGTTATTCGTACGAATTCCATTGCCAATAACAGTACTACCCTCACTCGAACTGCCAGAAATATAACCCCAACTCGGAATAGAAGCAGTAGTTTCCCGAATTCCATCTCCCAAAAGTTTCAATTCATCTAAAGTAGGCATCCGCCACCTCTTATTTCCGGGCCCCCATTCTCTTTGCGTTATAAAACGACAAATATCACCTTTCAGATTCTTAGGATCATGCAATCCCTTCTGAAGAATCAAATTCTCATCATCTCCCCCAACAACAGAAAATGCAGAGATCCAGACCGGAGTAGAAATATAACCCCATTTTCTATCACTCTTATGTGTGGCCAGAAAATTATACCCGGTGTTATTCCCTTGTAAAGAACCCCAATAAAAAGACACCCCTTGAAATTTCTCATGTTCCGCTCTGCATCCCGGTGCAGGAGTATCATCAAAGGTAAACTTCTCGAGAACCCTATCAAAATAGATATTAGAACCAGCAAACTCCACTCCTTCCACAGCGATTGTATGTGCAAATCCTCCTGCCATCAATAGCAAAGTGTCCGCAAGAGAAACTTTGTTCCGTTTTATGGTAAGAGTTCCCATGCCTGTTCCTGTATCCTGGTCATAGCTGTAATTGATCTTAGTCCGTGTCATATCAAATTTAGAACTCACAGGATCACCTGTAGAATTATAAGCATATAGTACAGGAGATAGGCTGACAGATACAGGAGGCAAATTTTGGGTTGTAAACGTAACAACACTCTCAGAAGCATACGAGTAACCGACATTGACCCGCGAGAAAACGATCTTTGCTCCGGGAATCGTATCATAAGCAGCCGTATTCTGCCATGGCTCCACACTTACATTCACATCGACATTCAGCGGATTCACAGTCAGCATATATCGATAGTAAGTGTTACGCCCAAGTGAGTAGTCAACCGGAATATCCGTACTCTTTCCCAATAATATTTGCCATGTTTCTGACACTCCATTACGTTCAGCCTCTATTTCCATAAAAGAAGCACGTCCCTTCCCTGCTGTATTATTCCAAATGTACTCCGGCAAGATAAAGCTATTCTTTCCCTGTACAACAGACGTATACGAATACCCTGAGGGAACGTCTTTCTCTCCCGCGATAGAAACAGGTGTAGAAAACGAACGCATATCAGTAACCGTAAGCCCACCGGAAAGCGGATAAGCAGAGGGGAAAAGAAAAGAGAACGAAGGTAACTGTTTAACAGTGACCTGCCTGATCTTTATATCTTCATCCGTATTTTTTCGTATCTCCAGACTCGCCTTTGAAGCAATGCGCTCCAACTCAACCGAGAACGCTGAATTCCATGTTAATCCTTCATCCACACTGACTTCCCCTGTGACCGGAGTTGAAGACGACGAGTTTCTTATCCGGATATCCAGGTGCTTGCATACCACAAACTCTGTCGTATCTGCGGGTAGAGTAACCGGTACACTTTTAATTTCCGATAAAGATGGCTCTCCGGTTAATGCGGAATTCATACCCGTTGTTTCATTACCAATCACAAACAAATCGTAATCGCCCGGACGAAGATAGAGTTTAAATACTCCTCCTGCATGTTCTAAACCAGATGATGAAGGGGCACTTAAATCAGTACGGCGATTCATTTCGACCTTTCCACTGTTTTTCGCTACAGCAATTACACGCAAACGCTTCAAAGTCACTCCGGACTCACTTCCTCCTAAGGTTACATTACGAGTCACCAGTTCTACTTCTACCGGATTGTCCCCCGAAGTATACTTTCCCATTTTATCTTCCAGTTCACAAGAGACAAATAACAGCAGCAAGGAGAAAATAGATATTCCCTTTACCTGCCTTATATACTTTTTCTTTAATAAACTCATTTTTATGAAACCAATTTAGACTCAATTTATTAATAGTATATTCAGACTCTCTTTTTGAGACTCCACGTACTTTTAAAAGAAGGTGTTTTGTTCCGGCCTACGCCTACCTTGTCCTGACAAAGTACCTTCATCCCGGCGACAAAACAACCTTCCAACACGAGAGAGACACGAATTCACTCTAAAAAACAAATTCTATTTACCTATAAAAAAACATCCGTTGCCACTCCGTTTGAATTCTTACTTTCTTTGTCAGACCTCCGGAGTGGTACTGACAGTCTCCCAGCCATTTACCCGTAAAGAGACAATGACCCCGTCCTTAGAAAGCGTCAATTCGATCAGATAAGTATCCTCTCTGTCCAGATCTTCCTGGGTATTGTATGTGGGAGAGGACATAATAGCACTGATTAAATCTTTTGTGAATCCCGGAATAACATCTGTTCCATCGGGATTCAATAATTTGAGGAACAGATGTCCGTCAGTATACAAGCGCAATACGTCAAACTGGAAGACACGGGTATCATCCGGTTGAGAAGCGCTATAATAAGGAACGTATATAATCGTACCGGCATCGGCCGGCGTAACATTTTCTGAATTAAAGCGTCCGTTATCGGAAGTGATACGGGCTGATGAGCCATCAACGATCCCTTTTACACGGACTTCTATTTTATTCGTATTTTTCATTAAGTCTATTACACCTGTCCCACCGTTATCAGCTGTGATCTCCACGGAGTCCAGGCGGCCAAAAAACAACTCACCAAGTGAGTATCCCAAATTTTCTTTCTGCTCGAAATCAGCTTTAACACGAAAGTCGGAAAGAGTGGTAATTCCCGGAGAAATGCCGGAGCTAAACTGTTGGGGAAGGCCTGTCTTAAAAATACCGACCTCGTAATCATGGACTTTACCTCCCAGGCACAGGAAGGTCCATTTCCCTTCAGGCAGGTCTACGGCCATTCGGTAACCATTCTTCAAATGCGCTCCTTTATCCCGGAACATTTTGCGATAAATGCCGAGGGAGTCGAACGCATACACATCTATATGGTGGACAGCTTCTCCAAAACGATCGCCTTCACCCGTATGCAAAAGATAACGTGGCTGTAACATAAACATCCGTGAACATTTACTCAAGTCCTCGTAAACACAACTGCTAAATAAGGCTGTATAGAGAGCCAGTCCTAAAATGAGTGAAATAAGCAGAAAAAACGAAGTACTGTTTTTCTTCCCGACAAATATCATATATCAACTAATATAAAATAAGAAACATTCAAATTGTATCCGGTGCAGGGTATTTCCTGCACCGGAAAAAGACAGAGTAAAGTTAAACTTCAGGCTTAACCTGAACTACAGTCCACTGACCTATGCTTACAGTAAGATCTACAGAAACAGTTTCCGGATCAGGGTCCGGAGTTACAGGAGGAACCGGAACATCCATAATATCCTTAATATCGGCAAGGTCAATAAAGTACACTTTACCACCTTCAAAATCTGTAATATAGTTAGCAGCTGTATTATCCTTTAAAGCAACCACGTTAAGCCAGCCGGTTTCCGAACCTGAGGCACCAACTTTCTTATCAAACTCAACTTCCATGATAACATGAATTGACTTCTTCATAACATCTTCCTTTGTGGTAGGAGAAGAAAGATCTTGCTGGGGAAAAAAGTTATATCCATCGGCTTGTCCACCGACAATCTGAGCCACTCCGGTTCCGGCACCTGCCCCTAAATCAGTATTGAACATTTTCTCAAACTGACCGGATGGAGCATAATCCGTACCCCAGGCAGCCGACGCAATTCTGGTCAATGAAGAAGCACCTCTGGTAAGCTTAACATTATTAATGTAAATCCCCTTTATCTTTAAATCATTCAGATGTGTCCAGGGACCAGCCAAACTACCTTTTACTTCCACACGCGCCATATCAGGGTTTATTGTCGGAGTGCAAGTCGCATTTCCTCCACCTCCTCCTGCAGGAGTTACTGCCGCTCCTCCAAACAAACGTACTTTGCTTGATGTAGCTGACCCTTGACGGGTGTTTACATTGTCAGTTTCAGTACCATTATCACCGTTAGCCTCTACATCAATCCAGGTTGCCGCACCAGAAACTGTAATGGTAGACGGTGAACCGGCCGTAATTGCTTGGCTGATCGTATTGGTTATTGCACCACCTTGTGAGACCCGCGCAATAATAGTTACATTACCATTGATTGTCACTTTATTACCTGTAGTAGTCTCGGGATCAATAGCTCTGCTCGAAGCTCCACCAAATTTAGGTAAATTCACGGTCAGAGCCACCGTTTTAGGAGCACCCTCCGTAATTTTCTCATCGTTGCTGCATGCAGCAAACGTCATAGTTGCAGCCATTAAGGCCAGAATCGATTTTGTAATTTTCATTTCTAATAAAAAATTAAATTCAACAATAAATAAAGAATCATTAAACTTCTTATAGTATTAAGGTGTAAGTATAGTGTGCTTTACTCTTCTGAGGCAATTCGTTCCAACTCCTCCTTAAGCCCCATGAATCTGGGAAGAAGTGCTACAATATCGGAATCCATCTCTGTCCGGTATACGTATTTGGCATCCTTGCGGCATGCCTCCAACAGCAGCTCCGCTGCCGTCTGATAATCTTCCAGCCGCGCATTTACGATCGCCCGGAGATACTCAACCGCAGCTGTTTGAGGCAATTGCTTTAACAGTTCCTCCGACTTGGCATGATAACCCAAACAGGTCAAAGCGACAGCGGTATTGTAGTCCGGATATTTCTCCAGAATACCCAAGGCCTTCTGATACTCGCGATTGGACAGGGCTTCAAGTCCCTGGGCATACTCCTCACGTTCAGGAGTAATATGGTTTACACTATCACCTGCTATATCAAAGCGACGTGCCAAAGAAACATCCGCCAGATCGGCAACAGACGCAATCACAAATGTCAGTGTATCTGCCGGAGGAAGACTCCATACACTATGATCCGTAGCAAGGACATTACCCCGGAGCGTGATATGCAATTTCTTCATGCCTTCACATACCGGGATGCGATACGTATACAGGTAAGAGAAGTCCTCCGAAGGATTGGCTATTTGATTTACCATCGCACTATCAGCGTAAGGGAAACGGATAATACGATCACGAATCAAATCCTGATGATCCCGATTATATTCATTCTCGGCAATTGCCCTTCTGAAATAGCGATGGGAAGCAATCTCAACAGAATCCTGACGGGTAAAACTGTAGTTGCGAATATCCTCAAGACGTCCTCCGGACAGCCAGAGTTCCTGAAAGCGGGAAGGAACATCCTTGACTGTCATTGCACGAGGTAAACGATAAGCTGGCCAAAAGCCCGTACGACGATCGTATTTCTTCTGATACGAAGCACGTATGCCAACCGTGTCATAACCGGCGATAAACTTTTCCACACTACGTTCCAGCACATCACGTTGCATGTGCTGCTTCAAAGAGTTTCGGTTCCCCTCTACTTTCGTACTGATCCATCCATGACGCTTATCCATAAGCGTTTTCCATTTCAGGTAGGCCAAACGTCTGCGCCGCTCTGCTTCATAGACCTTCCAGAAAAGTCTCTGCCGTGCAAAAATATCCTTGCGAATGCCCTCACGATCCACAAAAGCGCTGTCATATTTGCTCTCCGGAATAATACCTCTCAGAAAATCATCATATGCTTTATATTGATTTTCCTGCATACGAATAAATTCTTTTCCCCGTAGAATGACAGGAGATAGTAAGACAGAAGAGTCTTTTTCTATCAGTTCCGGATGTATTGTCAATTTCCAGCAACTATCCAAAAGAGCCTTGGGAGCCTTTACATAAAACATCAGAGTGACTTCACCGTTACGCTCCATGACGCGCTCTATACTTTTACGCTGGGCAACAATATCAATACGGTCGAGATCAATTGACTTCCAGATATCTTCCTCAACAGAATCAACCGCAGAAACGGAATTGTCAACAACCACACTGTCCCGGAAACCGACAGTCTCCGAAACCGTAAAAGCGCCATCCGCAGAAGAAGTGCCAGGCAGCTCGACAGTAGCTCCGCTGGCTTGCATAAACAAACGCATAGTCAAGGGAGAATTGGAACTGCATGAATATATCAGCGTACAGAGACAAAGTATCGATACGACCTTAGAAATACGATACCCTCTTGATATAGTGATGAACTTTTTTTGATGTATCATCTTGCAACAGAATAAGAAATGAGATTAATAGATTAGAATAAATAGACTATATTTACTGCCAGCTTAGTCGGAACCAAACGCACCCCCTCAAGAGTAGCAACTTTCTGCCCGCATGTCTTACACACATATTTATCATTATGAGTCCACAACACACCAAGGCCGGCCTCAAACTCTAAATTCCAATGGGGAGAAAGAGGACGGTTATACCCCAAAGAAAGTCCGCCGCCAAAGCCGTAGCCTTCATAACGATATTTACCACCAAAAACACCACCGACATTATACATGGTACCCACTCCTTGGATTCCGAAAAAATAAGAACGCCCATAAGCCTCACGAACCCAATAGCGAATCCCGGGAGAAGCAGACAGGTTACGAAGTCTCGCATCCCCGAAGGAGAAAGGATTATATTGAAGAGGAAAATGGAAAGTCCAGCGATGGGAAAACTTCAGTCCGAACTCAAGATTCATATTGGTAGTACCCCAACCCAAAACATTAGTTTGCAAAGAATAAACCTGTCCACAAGCTATTTCGACTCTTAAAAACATAGAAGAAACAACCAACAGGAAGAGAAACACAAATCGCTTAAACGCCATAACTATTATTCAACTTGTTTTGCTTTTAAAAACCATTAAACCTACCGGATACATAAAATCCGTAATATCTTATACTCTCCCATCGAACCACATCACAATTCGATTGTTACGGGTACCAAAGCAATTGCTTACCATAAAACATGCATCTTTAATCTTTCCACCCCAAAGTGGTTCATCTATCTCAATAGGATAGATTTCAGGAATAGAAGCATCTAATTATCAGAGTTATGTATACAGGATTGTTTCGCCCAAAGAGATTCTGCACAATATCTGTATACTGATTTTAAGCAGAAAGCTGTATAATAATATATTATATCAAAATTTGGCGAAACATATTATGAAACATTTTGCCTAAAAAAAGAGTATATCAAACTATAATTTATTGATAGCAACATGAAACTACATTACAAAAAAGAACATACTTCATGCACTAACTATAAAAGCGAGTCGTATGAAGGGTTTGGAATAGGGAAGTTTACAAAAGGAGACAGCTTCAACAGTCAGACTTTATCTGTCAAAACAAATTTCTTGATCTTCATCTTGGCAGGCGAAGTAGAGATAGTCCCCAAAGGGGCGAAAGCAAGAAGAGCAAAAGCCAAAGAATTCTTTTTCATCTCGGCATTATCAACTTACGAGATACAGGTCCGAGAGTCCGGACGATATATTTATATGAGCTTCCTATACAGTGACATCAAACTCTGCGAAAAGTACATGTTAGAGAGCTATTTGAAAGCCACAAAAAGTATCTGTAAAGACATTGAGATACTACCTGTACGACATCCGCTGAACTTGTTTTTAGAGTTAATGGAAGTCTACCTGAAAGCGGGGGTTAATTGTAAGCACTTGCATGCCATTAAAGAAAAAGAAGTCTTTATTATTTTAAGAACAAGCTATAACAAACAAGAGATCGTAAATCTGTTTCATGAGATCATCGGAATGAACGTAAGTTTTAAAGCGGCTGTCTTACTCCATGCAGATTATGTAAACAGCCGTGAAGAATTAGCGCAAGCAATGGGAATGAGTATTACCGATCTTGCCAGAAAGTTCAAGATGGAGTTTGGTGAATCAGTATATTCATGGTTGATGAAACAAAAAAACAAGAGAATTATCAGCCAGCTGAGCCAGCCTAAAACGACCATTAAGGAAATTGTGTATGAATTTGGATTTTCCTCCGCTGCCAGTTTTAATAAATACTGCAAAAAGAATTTCGGCAATTCACCAAGAGAACTGGTCAAGCAGTTAAAAGACAACCATACTGATAGACAGAAGATTAAAACATAGAACCGGACAAGGTAAAGTAAATGGTCGTTTTGGATAAGTGATTCTTTTCGCAGGTGCATTATCTTTGCACCCGACAAGCAAGAATCACTAAAGTAGCTTTATGGCTAATGAAGCCAAAGATATGTTTAATCCGGATTTTGCTCTTGTCATCTATCCTATTGAGATAGATGGAACTACAACTGTCCCAAACGGAAAAAGCACTTAAAAAAAACTCTGACTACGCACGAGGTACTTTTCCAAGGACCGATCAGATATAGCCTCCTACCGAAGCCGCAACTTTCTCGTTAATCTTATCGATAACTTCATTGTTAAAAGACTGAAGGTAAATTTGAGTTGTGGCTTCGGAAGTATGCCCAAGTCCCTCACTGATAGATGCGACAGAGAACCCCTCTTCTTTAGCGATTGTAGCCCAGCTATGACGCGCCACATAGGTAGTCAGCACAAGCGGAAGATGCAAGCGTTTTCCCAAACGCTTCAGCAAACGGTTGACATTACCCAAGGCATAACGATACTGGATATAAGACGTACGATCCGAAAAAGAGGTAATATACGGTAATACATAAGGATAAGAATCCCGATATTTCTCGATCAAAGCCGCCAGAGGAGGAATCACACGAACTTGCATACGCTGCCCGGTTTTATTACGCTCATAATAAATGATTCCATTGATTATCGAGTCATGTTTAAGAAAAACAATATCTACAAAAGGCATACCACGGGCATAGAAGCTAAACATAAAAAGATCCCGGGCGCAATCCATCAAAGGCTCAGACGACAGATCAGCGGAAGCTATACGGGCAATATCATTTTTGCACAAAGCACGCTTCGCAGTCTCTTGATTCTGAAGCCTGAGTTCTCGGAAAGGAGACTCGGATCCCATATTTATACCTTGTCTTCGAGCTTTGTTATAAACGGCACGAAGATTACGAATATACATACTAACGGTATTTTCAGAAATACCTCGCATACGCAAAAAATGGATATAATCCGTAAGAAAGCAATAGGTCAGCTCACGAAACGTAATCCTCTGCCCACGCAAAAAACGACGTAAAGAGTACAACCCGCTCAAGTACAGCCCTGCCGTACCGGAACGTCCTTCCTGCCGGAGCCTCTCTATCTCACGCACAGTAAATGTATCGACATATCGCAAATTACGTTCCGCACGGTACTTATCCATTAGTTGAGACAGGCTAAAGTCCGGCATATTCTGTTGGAGAAAAGCAAAAACCTTCAGCAATCGTTCACGCTCCTGAGAGATAGCATCATTAATAACGCTTAAGTCCTTGCGTTTAAGATTTCCGGTTGCCGAATAGACAACACGCTCACGCTCTGCAGAGAAATTAGAAGTATGAATCTTCCACCCAAGAGAATATTCACTTTTACGCCTGTGATATACCACACGAATAATAAGAGGATAAATCTCACAATCATTGTTACGATGGGTATTTAACAATACCCTGATACTTAACTTTCCAATTTTCTTCTCCAAAATAAATTATTATTTATAGATTCATTATGTTATATATAAAATACAAAAATAGAAATTCTCAACGTCCCTATAACAAATAAAAAAGAAAATAGATGAATAAGGAATAAGAAACTCTACTAAATTGCTTCCGACTCAACATAAACCTGTTTTATATATAATAAGGTATAAGACAAATCTGATATCACAAAAGAGAAAGTCAGCAAATAAAAAACGCAATTAACCATTATCAGTTAACTGCGTTTTAATATTGTAGCCCCGAGGAGAATCGAACCCCTATCTAAAGTTTAGGAAACTTCTATTCTATCCGTTGAACTACAGGGCCATGATAGATATCGACTGCAAAGATAACGCATTCTCCCGATTTGGCAAACCCCGAAGAATAGATTTATACAAGAAGAATATGCAAATACCTCCTATATCAATAAAGAATAGACGAGCGATCACAAGAATGAACTCAAAACACAAAAAACGAAAGAAAATTCAATTAAAATACAATCATATATCTACCTATCAAGCCGATTGAAGAGCAATTCGTCAGAAGAAGGGTGAAGAAGCAATATCAATCTGCTTGTCAGAATGCCTATATTCGGACAAAATGCAGACATTTTGCTTACTCCGGAGAACAAAATAGCAGCAAAACGGGTATCTTTTAATAAAGCCCTACAGATAAATCAGAAAAGATTTTGTTAAGTCACTTAACTTTGCGAACTTTGCCTGCCACATATATAGGGAAGTGACAAACAAAAAAGACACGCTGGTGGTTAATATTCTAAGAACACACTAACACCGGTTAATGTTAATCCTAAATTTAAATATATAAATAGAATTATGGCAGACGATACTGTTTTCCAGCACCTTGAGCTTGATCAGCTCCCGGGCATCCAGGCAGTCCTTCACGCCCTGGATCATGGTCTCGTCGATCTCACCCTTGCCCACGATGAAAACGGGGTCCATGGTGTTTGCCTTGCCGCGCAGAATGGCGCGCTGTTTGCTCGTCAACATAATTTTTTCTCCTTTTATTTCAGAAATTCAGGTAATTCTTTTTCCAGCTTTGCCAGCGCCACACCGCGGTGGCTGATGGCATCCTTTTCGTCCGGGGTGAGCTGGGCATAGCTGCGTCCCTCGGTATTGGGGCGCTTTTCTGCCTTGCCCACGCCGCATTCATCGGGGATGAACAGCGGATCGTAGCCAAAACCGTAATCGCCCGCCAGGCGCGCAAAGGCCACCTTGCCCGGGCACTCGCCCCGGCAGGTCAGGTGCCGGCCGGTGGGCAGGATGAAGCAGACAGCGGCCACAAATTTTGCACCGCGCTGTTCCGCTGGGACATCCTGCATATTCTCCAGCAGCTTGTCGTTGTTGGCCTCGTCATCGCCGTGGTGGCCGCAGTAACGGGCACTGTAGACGCCGGGTGCACCACCCAGTGCGTCCACAAACAGGCCGGAATCATCGGCGATGG
>OJME01002308.1_pt1 | contig 13114 bp, 11 predicted proteins | sample 1597151 | NCBI WGS metagenome assembly OJME01 (sample SAMEA2452118, study PRJEB22498) | human gut metagenome | biome: human feces; feature: human gut; material: feces | place: Australia | collected 2012
AAATCAATCTACTCTTCATACTTGTAATTATTCTCTGTCTTTTGGTTTATTTTTTCATCTTGGTAAAAAAGGCTTTTTATGTTTTGTCATAGTTGGATAATACGGAGGACAAAGGGGAAAACTAAAAGCACTCTTCGGGTTTTCCGGCTGCAAAATTATCTATTTTTGAACAGATTAGTTCTATTTGCGTCTATTTTTAACTATGTTTCATACATATCTTATATATAAGTCTCCAATATGCCATTCTAATCAGCTTTTACCTTTCCGGTTTCTATATTACAGAAAGGAATAATATTCTCATTACGAGTGAAGCTATTTCCCATTACGACTGAAGCTAGCTCCCACTACGACTGAAGGTACTTCCCACTACGACTGAACTCGTGTTTCATTGCGACTGATTGTTGTGGAACACCCAGTGGGTTGTCACACAGATAGTTGCCCGCTTTCTCAGGGTCTTGCTGAAGTATCTTCTCTTTCATCCTCCCGATTGAACCTTTCCTTTGTTTTATCTGTTTTTACTGTCTTCTTGCTCTTTTTTGATTAAAATACTGTAAAGCATTCTGTTTATTAAGGGATAACCTTTATTTTTGCAGCATATTACGTAATAAATATTTAGATATGAAGTCTCTTTTCAATCGTCTGGCAGGTGTTGCCGTTGTTGGTGTCGTGCTTTATTCTTGCGCCAGCATCGGTCGTCCGGAAGGTGGTGCTATTGATGAAACCCCTCCACGCTTCGTAGGTAGTACGCCTGCGCCGGGCGCGCTTAATAATAACCGGAAGAAAGTTACGATTGAATTCGATGAATTCATCAAGCTTGAGAAACCCGGGGAGAAGATCGTGATTTCTCCACCTCAGGTGCAACAACCGGAGATAAAGGCGAATGGGAAGAAGGTGGTAATCACCTTAAAGGATACTCTCAAACCGAATACTACTTATTCGATAGACTTCTCTGATGCTATTCAGGACAATAATGAAGGTAATCCGTTGCCCGATTTCGGGTTTACTTTCTCCACGGGTTCCGTTATCGACTCGATGGTGGTTTCTGGTACCGTGCTGAATGCAGCCAATCTGGAACCGGTGAAAGGTATGCTGGTAGGTATGCATTCCAATTTAGCTGACTCGGCCTTTACTACGATACCTTTTGAACGTGTAGGTCGTACCGACAGTCGCGGACGTTTCACAATTCGGGGTGTTGCTCCGGGTGAATACCGCATCTATGGATTGCAAGATGCTGACCAAAACTTCTATTATAGTCAGCCCACTGAAATGATTGCTTTCGAAGACTCTCTGATTATTCCTGCCATGGATGAACGGACACGTCTTGATACACTCTGGAAAGATTCTCTGACGATAGATACGATCATGGAGAGAGCTTATACTCATTTTTCTCCGGATGACGTTATATTGCGCTGTTTCAAAGAACGGGTTTTGTCGCAACGTCTCATCAGGAGCGAACGTCCCGAATCCCGGAAATTCTCTTTCTATTTCTCTACTCAGGCTGACAGCCTGCCGTTGTTGAAGGGACTGAATTTCGATGAAACCAACGCTTTCATCGTGGAGAAGCCTACCGGACGCATTGATACGCTTCATTATTGGATAAGAGACTCTTTGATCTATAAGATGGATACTTTGAAGATGAGTCTCACTTACCTCTATACGGATACGCTCAACCAGTTGGTACCGCGTACGGATACTCTGAGACTTGTATCGAAAATTCGGCCTAAGTCCGAGAAAGAACTTGAAAAGGAACGTGAGAAGAAAGAAAAGGAACTGGAAAAAGCCAAAAAGAAAGCGGAGAAAGAGGGGAAGGAGTATGTAGAACCGACGGTATTCTTACCTGTAGATGTATATGCACCGGGTACGATGGATATCTACGACTACATCTCTCTTACGTTTACTGAACCGTTGGCAACTGCTGCTGATGGTGCTATTCATCTGAAACAGAAAGTAGACAGCTTGTGGAATGATGTCCCTTACGATTTTGTTCCGGACTCTCTGAACCTGATGCGCTATAATGTTTATGCAGATTGGGTGCCCGGTGAAAGCTATGCTTTTGAAGTCGACTCGACGGCTTTTCATGGAATATATGGCCTTTTCACCGATAAGATAAAGAAAGAATTTAAGGTGAAGAAACCTGAAGAGTATGGGCAAATATTCTATAATGTGACGGGAGCGGATTCGATTGCTTTTGTAGAATTGCTGGACGCACAGGATAAAGTGGTACGTACAGTGCCGGTTGTCGATGGTAAGGCAGATTTCTACTTCCTGAATCCCGGCAAATATAGTGCGCGCCTTATAAATGATACGAATGGAAACGGTGTGTGGGACACCGGAAAATACGAAGACAAACGGCAACCGGAGAAAGTGTATTACTATCCTCAGGTGATAGAACTGAAAGCTAATTTCGACTTGACCCAGGATTGGAACATACATGAAAAGCCACTGGATAAACAGAAACCGGATGAACTCAAAAAACAAAAACCAGATGAAGACAAGAAAAAGAGAAACCAGAATAACCGCAGCTCCGGCAATAACCGGTAAGCGCGGATGGGTGTTCTGCCTGTTGGGAGCACTATTACTTACAATGATGTCCACGCCTGCCAAGGCACAATGTACGGCTCAAAACACCGCATTTCAGTCCGGCGAGCACGTGATGTACGATTTATATTTTAACTGGAAGTTTATCTGGAAGAAGGTAGGGCTGGCAAGTCTGACCACCTTCTCCACTACTTATCAGTCACAACCTGCCTACCGCTTCAACCTGCTTTCAGTAGGAAGTAAAAAGACCGATTTCTTCTTTAAGATGCGTGATACGCTGACTTGCTACGTCAGTGAAAAGCTGGAGCCGCTCTACTTCCGTAAAGCGGCCGAAGAGGGTGACCGCTATACGGTGGATGAAGCTTGGTTTTCATATAAGGATGGCGTATCCAACGTGAAACAGAGGCGTATCTGGCACAATCCGGTCCGCGATCCGCAAGAGATGGAATACAGTGACAGCCGTTGCATCTTCGATATGTTGAGTATCCTGGCGCAGGCGCGTTCTTACGATCCGGCAGATTATAAAATAGGCGACCGGATTCTTTTCCCTATGGCCACCGGACGTAAGGTAGAAGAACAGACGCTGATTTACCGGGGCAAAGAAGATGTAAAAGCCAATAATGATACGATTTATCGTTGCCTCGTATTCTCTTTTGTAGAATATAAGAAAGGAAAAGAAAAAGAAGTGATTACTTTCTTTATCTCAGATGATAAGAATCATCTCCCGATTCGTCTGGATATGTATCTTAACTTCGGGTCGGCAAAGGCTTTCCTGAAGAGCGTACAAGGAAATCGTTATCCGATGACGTCGGTAGTAAAGAAGAAATGAGATAGTTATAAGCTGAACGGCAGCGGATCCCCTTTTCTGAATACGCTGGACTCGAATGTAGCAATCAATTTTCCGTCCTGGTTCGTGATATCTATCTGGTAATATCCGGTAGTACGTCCGATGTATCGTTCGCGTGCTTCGGCATACAGCGTGTCGCCCGGTCCGCTGGCGCGCAAAAAGGTGATATTGGAAGACAGGGAGAAAGCCAATGTACCATGTGAATTAGCAGCGGCGGCCAGTGCCAGGTCTGCAAGAGTGAAGATGGCTCCGCCCTGGGTGCGATGTCCTGCGTTAAGGTGATTCTCCGTGATAACGAGGCGTGCTTTACTATATCCTTCGCGTACTTCCAGTAGTTCTACGCCGGTTTGTTCTGCAAAGAGATCTTTCTTGAAAAATTCTTGTGGAGTCATGTTTTCAATATGATTAAAAAGTTCAATCTGTATGATTTATGTGCAAATGTAACAATTTTGCTCTTTTCCTGTATAATTTAGGAGGGTCTTTTCTGTAAACCTGCGCTACTTTTGCTGACGAAAGAATACGAAACTTTAATAAACAAATCATTATTATGAAAACAATCCTCACGACATTGGGAATATCCCTCCTAGTTTTGGCGGGTTGCACAAGTCAGAAGCAGACCGAGAGCAACTTTATCCAAGAGAATATTGATAATGCGGTGGCGCAGGAGACCATTCAGACCGACATTATCGAAAAGTCAGGGAAAATTCTGAATCCAAGAACTATCAACAAAGACGGTAGCATTGTTTATGTACCCATTGATGACTGGTGTTCCGGCTTTTTCCCCGGTAATATCTGGCATATGTATGAGTTGACCGGTGATAAGAAATGGTTGCCGCTGGCTGAGAAGTATACAGAAGCGCTGGATTCCGTGCAATACCTGACCTGGCATCATGATGTGGGCTTTATGATTGGTTGCAGCTATCTGAACGGATATCGTTTTGCCGGTAAAGAAGAATACAAGCCTGTGATTATTCAGACGGCTAAGTCTCTTTCTACCCGTTTCCGTCCGGCGGCAGGCGTACTTCAGTCTTGGGATGCCGATAAAGGTTGGCAGGCAGAACGCGGTTGGAAATGCCCGGTTATTATAGATAATATGATGAACCTGGAACTATTGTTCGAAGCTTCCAAGCTTTCAGGCGATTCCACTTATTATAATGTTGCCGTGAAGCATGCCGATACCACCATGAAGAACCATTTCCGTGCCAATAACAGCTGTTATCACGTAGTGGATTATGATCCCGTAACCGGTGAGGTACGTAAGAAACAAACCGCACAGGGGTATGCTGACGAATCTGCCTGGGCACGCGGACAGGCATGGGCTATTTACGGATACACCATGTGTTACCGTTATACCCACGATCAGAAGTATCTTGATATGGCTGAAAAGATTTATAACTTTATCTTCAATAATCCGAACTTGCCGGAGGACCTTGTACCGTATTGGGACTTTGATGCTCCCAATATTCCGAACGAACCCCGTGACGTTTCGGCTGCTGCATGTACGGCATCTGCTTTGTACGAGTTGAGTACATACATTCCCGGCAAAAATTATAAGGAAACAGCAGATAAGATTATGGAAAATCTCGCTTCTCCGGCTTATCGTGCAGAAGTGGGCACAAACGGTAATTTCATTCTGATGCACTCTGTAGGCAGTATCCCTCATGGTGCTGAGATTGATGTTCCGTTGAATTATGCGGACTATTACTTCCTGGAAGGAATTATGCGCAAAAGAGACTTGGAATCAAACAAGAAGCTGTTTTAATTCACATGCTGAAACTATAAATGATAATTTAGGGGCGTAGCACCCCGGCAAAGTTTCCATTCGGTGTGATAGCAACAGTATCTCACCGATAAATTCCCATTTATAATTTCAACGTAATTTAATAAGAATAAAATGATAAATCGGTTTAGTTTGTTTTTGGGAGGCTTGGGCCTGTTTGCCCTGCAAGGCTGCAAAACTCAGCAGGGAGAGCAGGCACAACTTCCGAATGTAATTTATGTCTTCCCCGACCAGTACCGTAATCAGGCTATGGAGTTCTGGGGACAGGATGGGTTTCGCGACAAGGTGAACTTCCGCAATGATCCGGTGCATACTCCTAACTTGAATAGCTTTGCCCGTGAAGCGTTGGTGTTAAGTTCTGCCCAAAGTAACTGTCCGTTGAGTAGCCCTCATCGGGGTATGCTGTTGACGGGGATGTATCCCAATAAAAGCGGAATACCTTTGAACTGTAATTCAAACCGGCCTATCAGTTCCCTGCGTGCCGACGTGGATTGCATAGGTGACGTATTTAATAAATCCGGATATGACTGCGCTTATTTTGGTAAGTTACACGCTGACTTCCCTACACCGAACGATCCGCAACGTCCCGGTCACTATGTAGAAGATCGAATACCTGCCTGGGATGCCTATACGCCGAAAGAACGCCGTCACGGCTTTAATTACTGGTACTCCTACGGTACTTTTGATGAACATAAGAATCCCCGTTACTGGGATACGGACGGAAATCGTCACGATCCAAAAGAATGGTCACCGTTGCATGAATCCAAGATGGTGGTTTCTTATCTGAAGAACGAAGGGAATGTACGTGATCCGAAGAAACCTTTCTTTATAATGGTGGGTATGAATCCGCCCCACAGTCCGTACCGTTCATTGGATGATTGTATGGAAGAAGATTTCAATCTGTACAAAGATCAACCTCTGGACAGCCTTCTTATCCGTCCCAATGCAGATAAGAAGCGTGAAAAAGCAGAGAGCGTTCGCTACTACTTTGCCTCTGTTACCGGTGTAGACCGTGCTTTCGGACAGATCCTTGAAACACTGAAAGAGCAGGGTTTGGATAAGAATACGATTGTGATCTTTGCTTCCGACCATGGTGAAACAATGTGTAGCCAGTTCACGGATGATCCGAAGAATTCTCCTTATTCCGAATCTATGAATATACCGTTCCTGGTACGTTATCCCGGTCATATCCAGCCACGGGTGGACAATCTTCTGATGTCCGCGCCGGATATTATGCCGACTGTCCTGGGGCTGTGTGGTTTGGGCGATTCCATTCCGTCTAATGTGCAGGGACGCAACTGGGCACCTCTTTTCTTCGATGAAAAGGCGGAAATTGAACGTCCCGGTGGTGCTTTGTATATCCAGAATCTGGACGGAGAAAAGGATGCGGATGGTAAAGTGCAGACTTATTTCCCTTCTTCAAGAGGATATAAGACGGCACGCTATACTTTGGCTTTCTATATTGATAAGAAAGACCATAAGCTGAAGAAAAGCTTGTTGTTTGATGATGAAAAGGACCCTTATCAGATGAATAATCTTCCGTTGGAAGAAAATAAAGAAATCGTTGCAGAACTTTGCCGTGAGATGGGCAAGGAGTTGAAGGCGATAGATGATCCCTGGTATAAGGAACGTATTCTTTCCGACATGATACCTTACTAAAACTCTCTTTTCTAAATGAAACTGCCTCTCTCGATTCGCTTGGATCAGAGGGAGGCAGCTTTTTTATAGGGTGGTGGAGCTTATTTATTCAGCTTCCACTCGCAACCGTCTTTACCGTCTTTTATCTCAAAACCGAGTGCTGTAAGTTCATTGCGAATCTTATCACTGGTAACCCAGTCTTTATTGGCTTTGGCCTTCATGCGTTCTTCCAGTAACATATCTACTACTTTACCGAAAGCAACTTCACGCTCTTCATTGGAATTGTTTTCTTCTTTCAGTCCCAGAATGTCGAAGCAGAAAAGATGGAAAGTTTCTTTCAGCTCTTTCAGATCATCGGCAGTGATGGTGTCGTTGCCTGCAATGATGTTGTTAATCATTCTGGCTCCGTCGAAAAGATGAGCAATGACTATCGGGGTATTCAAGTCATCATTCATGGCTTCATAACACTTTTCACGCACTGCTTTCACATCTACGCTGGAAGTGGCGGACGGAGTGATCTTTTCCAGTCCGTTCACGGCATCCATCATTCGGGTTAATCCCTTTTCCGCTGCTTGCAAGGCTTCGTTGCTGAAGTCTACCGTACTGCGATAGTGAGCTTGCAGGATGAAGAAGCGGATGGTCATCGGACTGTATGCTTGTGTCAGCAACTTATGTGTGCCGTTGAAGAACTCGTCCAGATTGATGAAGTTACCGTAAGACTTACCCATCTTCTGTCCGTTGATGGTAATCATATTGTTGTGCATCCAGTAATGTACCATGTCATTGCCCTGTGATGCAACCGATTGAGCAATCTCACATTCGTGGTGAGGGAAGATAAGGTCCATACCACCACCGTGAATATCGAAATGTTCGCCGAGGTATTTCTTACCCATGGCCGTACATTCGGCATGCCATCCCGGGAAACCGTCGCTCCATGGAGAAGGCCAGCGCATGATATGTTCCGGAGTAGCTTTTTTCCATAGGGCGAAATCGGCCGGATTCCGTTTTTCTCCCTGGCCGTCTAACTGACGGGTGTTGGCAAATAACTCTTCCACCCGGCGGCCGGATAGTTTCCCATAGCTGTATTTTTTGTTGTAAGCCTCGACATCGAAATAAATACTTCCGTCGCTCTCGTAAGCGAATCCGTTGTCCAGGATTTTTTTCACCAATTCTTCCTGCTCGATGATATGGCCCGAAGCATGAGGCTCTATACTGGGCGGAAGGGTGTTCAATTGCTCCATATTGTGATGGTAGCGGTTGGTATAAAACTGAACGATTTCCATCGGTTCCAACCGGTCGAGCTTCGCTTTCTTCTCGATTTTGTCTTCGCCGTCGTCACTGTCGTCGGTAAGATGGCCGACATCGGTGATGTTACGCACATAACGCACTTTGTAGCCCAGATATTTCAGATACCGGAACAACAGGTCGAAAGTAATGGCCGGACGGGCATGTCCCAAATGGGCATCCCCGTAGACGGTGGGCCCGCAAACGTACAACCCGACAAAAGGAGGATTGATCGGTTCGAACTGTTCTTTCTTGCGCGATAAAGTATTATATAGGACCAGTCGATTTTTCATTTTCTATATCCATTTAGTTTAAAACGAAAACAAAAATAATAAATAAGTCAATACGATACCGACTTAACACGCAAAAATCAAATCTAACCGGTAAAAAATCAGTCTTCGGTCAAGAAGACTACCTTCATATTCGTACGGTTTTCCAATAGCGCCCCATAGGCATTATACACCTGTTGGCTTTTGTCACGGGTGGTGACATAATGCCCGTTATTCAGGCATTCGATTTTCTGAAACTGACAAGGCAGTATGGTAGAGCCATATTGGTTGTATACCCCGAACTTCTTGTCCCGTTTGACGATATAACGATGGCCTAAAGAAATGATCTCGTCATACTGGCAGGGAATAATGGTCGAGCCGTACCGGTTGAATATGCCCTTTTTACCGTTTGCCGTGACGTAATAAATATTCCCTTCCTGTTGTATTTTGTTGTAGCGGCAAGGAATAATCGTACTTCCATAGGTGTTGACGATACCCTGAAGACCGTTATTCTCCACCAGATATTCTCTTCCTTCTTTCCGGACAGAATTGTATCGGGTAGGAATGATTACCGAACCGTACAGGTTGTATATGCCCTGATATTTGCCTTTTGTCACATAATAAGCATTGTCTTTGCATTCGATCTGGCTGAATTGGCAAGGGATAATAACACTTCCATAGCGGTTGTAAACCCCTTTGAGCCGGTCCCGGCAGACGTAAAAACAACGGTCGGTGAGTTCGATTTGGTTATAGCGGCAGGGGATAATTGTCGAACCGTACCGGTTGTAAATTCCGTATAACCCTTCCGACGATACCCAAAAAAAATTATTCGATAATTCTATTTTTTCAAAACGGCAGGGCAAGACCAGGGTCCCGTAATAATTGACAATTCCTTTCCGGTCGTCGCGGCTGATTTGAAGATACTGATTTTCATATTCTTCGATCTTATCGTATTCACAAGCGAGGGAAAGGTAAAGCCAGGCATACCCTTTTTTCAGGGCAATCGGCCGGTCAATCTCTTTCGGAAACCGGCCATCCCGTTTGTGCTCTTCATAAAAATAACTGATGATACCGTATTTCCGGCCCTTTCTGACTTTGAAAAAGCAATTGTGTTGAGGTACGATTTCGTCGTACTCGTACGGTATGGCCAGCTGTTTGTCGATCACGATACCGTATTTCCCGTTTTGCCGTTCGATCCGGCACTCGTCGAAATGGTTGTCGTAGCATTCTGCAAATGCAAAAGTTACACACAATAGAAAAATGAGGGTAGAAATCAGTTTCATAAGTTTGTTTTTAGACTTCAATAATAAGAAAATATTTCTTAATTCCCAAAGAAATGTATCGACTTATTAAAAAAATCGTATATTTGTTTACATTTTATTGCTGTCTCGATTTTCTTTTTTTTGATTTTCCAGTTCCGGCCGTCTCCTTCCCGGATGCTGTGGTATTCTTCGATGTATTCCTTCAGTTCTTTTACTTCTTTTGGAAGCAAGGAAATGAAACCGGTTTTTCTGAAATAGGATTGAGAAAGAATTCGCCGATCAGATCGGTTTCAAAAAGACTTTTGGGACACCTTACCCGGCGACGGATTATCCGATCAGGAATTCGAATAGGTTCGGATTGTCATTGAGATATTCGTAGAGGATACCTTCGGATTTCATGCGGTCCAGCAGGCCCTGGAAATCTTCGGGATGCTGGATCTCGATGCCGATGAGGGCAGGGCCTTTTTCGCGGTTTGTCTTCTTCTTGTATTCGAAATAGGTGATGTCGTCGTGGGGGCCCAGGACGTTGCTGACAAAACTCTGGAGTGCACCGGCTCTTTGCGGAAAACGGACGACGAAGTAATGTTTCAGGCCTTCATATAATAAAGAGCGCTCCTTGATGTCTTCCATGCGGGTGATGTCGTTGTTGCTGCCGCTGACCACACAAACGACGTTTTTTCCTTTAATTTCATTTTTGTAAAAGTCGAGAGCACTCATACTCAGGGCTCCTGCCGGCTCTACTACGATAGCGTCGAAGTTGTAAAGATTCAGGATCGTCGTACAAATTTTGCCTTCGGGCACGACGACGATATCGTCCAATACTTTCTTGCAGATAGCGTAAGTGAGCTCTCCTACCCGTTGTACGGCTGCCCCGTCGACAAATTTATCTACTTCGTTCAGTTCGGTTACCTCTCCGCATTCGAACGATTTTTTCATTCCGGCGGCACCGGCCGGTTCGACTCCGATGATCTTGGTCTTCGGGCTCATTTGCTTATAGAAACTACCGATACCGGAAGCCAGTCCGCCACCACCGATCGGTACAAAGATATAATCGAGCTTCATCCGGGCTTCCTGAATGATTTCTAAACCGACGGTTGCCTGCCCCTCGATGATCCGGGGATCGTTGAAGGGAGGGATAAATACCATATCGTTTTTTTTACAGGCTTCGATTGCTGCTGTATTGGCCTGATCGAAAGTATCTCCCGTCAGGACGACTTCAATGGATTTACCCCCGAACATTTTTACCTGGTTGATCTTTTGCCTGGGAGTAGTAACGGGCATATAGATTTTTCCCTGGATACCGAGTTTGCTGCAGGAGAAGGCTACGCCTTGGGCATGATTGCCGGCACTGGCACAAACCACTCCTTTCTCCATCTCTTCAGGAGTCAGGGATTTGATTTTATTATAAGCTCCCCGGATTTTATACGATCTCACCATTTGAAGATCTTCCCGTTTCAGAAAGATATTGGCTTCGTATTTATCGGATAGATTTCTGTTTTTCATGAGGGGTGTCGGGACCAGAATGTCGTTGAGCGTATGCTCCGCCGTCATGATATCTTTCAAAGAAGGAAAATAAGGATCACTCATATTGTTCGGTTTAATTGGTCTGTTTTTTCATTTACCCGATGTTCTTTGCTATAAAATCGCCTACTTCGCTGGTCGGATAGGCCTGTCCGTCTTCAGCGATATCTTCGGTAACGATACCGGCTTCGACCGAACGATCGACTGCCTGGCGGATGCTTGCTCCGGCTGCTTTCAGGTTGAAGGCATATTCGAACATCATAGCGGCGGATAAAATGGTTGCCAGAGGATTGGCCACATTTTTGCCGGCGGCCTGAGGATAGGAACCGTGGATCGGTTCGAACAGCGAGGTGTGGATACCGATAGAAGCGGAAGGCAGCAAGCCTAATGAGCCTGTGATGACACTGGCTTCGTCGGTGAGGATATCGCCGAACATGTTTTCTGTAACGATGACATCGAAATGTTTGGGTTGCTGGATGAGTTTCATCGCCGCATTGTCGACAAACATGTATTCGACATTTACCTGAGGATAAGCCGGAGCCATCTCTTGTACGGTTTCGCGCCATAGCCGGGAGGTTGCCAGGACATTGGCTTTATCGACAACTGTCAGTTTGTTGCGGCGCTTCATGGCGTACTCGAAACCTAATCGGCAAATCCGTTTGATTTCGGCTTTGGTGTATACACAACTGTCGAAAGCGGTTTGCCCGTCTTCCGAACGTCCCTGGGGCTGCCCGAAATAAATGCCGCCGGTGAGTTCCCGGATACAGATGAAATCGGCCCCTTCTACGAGTTCTTGTCGCAGAGGAGAGCGGTGAACAAGGGATTTGAAAGTACTGACCGGACGGAGGTTGGCATATAATCCTAATTTTTTGCGCATTTCCAGCAATCCTTGTTCCGGACGGACTTTGGCTTGGGGATTGTTGTCGAAACGGGGATCCCCGATCGCTCCGAACAATACGGCATCCGATTGCATACAAATCCGGTGAGTTTCTTCCGGATAAGGATTCCCGGTCTTGTCGATGGCTGTTGCCCCTATTGATCCGTAGGTATAGCCGACGGTATGACCGTATTTTTTGCAAGTGGCATCGATGGCTTTGATGGCCTGTTCTATGATTTCCGGTCCGATGCCGTCACCGGGTAATACTGCTATTTTTAAATCCATGATGAAATGAGTTTGTAAGGTTCATAAGGCGACTCTTGCACTGGCTTTGTCAGAACCGAAGGCTCGCCGATCGTTTTAACGGGTCTTTTCAAATGCTTCGATCTTATGGTGTATGCTCATCAGATAGTCGACATCATCGTATCCCTTCAACAAACACTCTTTTTTGTAGGGAGAAATTTCGAAAAGTTCTTGCTCTCCTGTGGCTGTCAAGGTGACGGTCTGCCGTTCCAGATCGATACTGACGGTGGTCGAAGGAGCTGACCGGACGACCTGGAATAGCTTTGCCAGAAACGATTCGCTCACCTGTACAGGAAGTAATCCGTTGTTCAGGGCATTGTTGCGGAAAATATCGGCGAAAAAACTGGAAATGACTACTTTGAAACCTGCTCCATAAATGGCCCAGGCCGCATGTTCACGGCTGGAACCACAGCCGAAATTTTTCCCTGCAATTAAAATTTCTCCGGTATAGTCGGGGGAGTTCAGGACGAAATCTGTTTTCGGGTTTCCCTGAGCATCATACCGCCAGTCGAAAAACAATTGTTTGCCGAACCCTTCCCGGGTGGTCGCTTTCAAAAAACGGGCCGGAATGATCTGGTCGGTGTCTACATTTTCGATTTTCAGTGGTATCGCTGTGGATGTTAGGGTTGTGAATTGGTTTATCATGAGTTGAAAAGAGTTACTGAGTTGTTGAGTTACTGAGTTGTTGAGTTACTGAGTTGCTGAGTTACTGAGTTGCTGAGTTGTTGAGTTGTTGAGTTGCTGAGTTACTGGGTTGCTGAGTTGGAGTGAGTCGGGGACGGTGATTATGCCGTG
>OJME01002311.1_pt1 | contig 13096 bp, 10 predicted proteins | sample 1597151 | NCBI WGS metagenome assembly OJME01 (sample SAMEA2452118, study PRJEB22498) | human gut metagenome | biome: human feces; feature: human gut; material: feces | place: Australia | collected 2012
TGGATACTGTATCTGTAAGTGTGTCACCATAGAATATTACGTCCTCTATATTTTTAACAGCAGGAATTGTCCTTACATTAACCCTTGGCTGTGGGAATTCCTTGAACTTTCCGTCAACAGTGACACCCGAACCGGCTCCGTTTGTTGTGACATTATTGCCACCGGCATAGTTGTAAGCAGCCTTTACCTGAATAATCTTTTTCCAGCCATATCTTATATCAGCTTCACCTGCATTTTCCTGTGACTTGTCATCTGATGAGGACTCCCCTGCATTACTCTCAACTGTCTGGTTATTCCACTCAACATACACCATTCCTTTATCAGTATCATAGCCTATAGTTCCACCATTAACCGTAAGCGGATCCGACTGCATTACATACGCATAGCCACTATGATTATCAGCATAATCTTTATCTGCTGTCACAATATTTCCATTATCATCAATAACATTAAATCTGTTGTCGATATAATCCCTTACCGTCACATTAGTTATATCCTTGATGATAACACCTTCAGTATCCTTTAAATATGCACCGAGTGTAACATCATAGGTTCTGTCTTCCCAGTTGTTAAGAGTTACTGTCTTATCAACATCATAGTCATCTATAGTGATAATTCTTGCACTATCAGGAACAGTAAACTTCATATTACAGTTAGAGAGATTACCGCCTCTTTCCATATAAAGAACTGTTATTATATGCTTCTTATGCTGGTCAACACCTGACTTGTCATATCCGGCAGCCGCAAGCTCCTTAGCCAGAGGCCCTGTCTGCCATAAATCAACATCTCCGCCACACGATGGATGAATTCCACCAAGGTCTAATACAAGTTCACCATCAAGAAATACCCACAGGTCATCATCACCAGTGAACTTATATAACAGGTCATCATCATAGCCGTTCAGTGCAAATTCTACATCATAACGCATACCAAAGTAATAGTTAGTTCCTATATTACCATCTGCGCCGCCATAACCGCCATCAGGCACATTGGAGTCTGAGTCATTAAGTGGAAAGAAATTATCTCCTGCTGGTGTCTTATTGCCCTTTGGCGATAATACATAATCTAGCGTATAAGTTGAACTTCTGTTGCCATTATCAGCTTTTTTAAATACAAGCTTATAATCCTTTATAACCGTCTTTCCTATCTTTGCATCATCTGTGAAAAGTCCCGGTTCATCCACATTGAATATAACTTTTCTATAATCATCCGGGTCAAGACCTTTTATTATTCCCTGTGAAGCAAGATAGTACTCTTTTTTTGTTCCGTCAAATGTACTTACTGTCTTGAACTTTCCATCGTTATAATATATACAGGTATTGACATCAAGACCGTTTACAAGACAGGAATAACGATTCTGTCTGTAATTCTGGTCTGTTGTTCCCACTGTCAGCTTACTCTTTCCATTGTTGGAATAATTAGAGGATGTGTTGATACTTCTCTTAGGATATTCTTTGTATCCTCTTTTTTTATACTGGTTTCCAGTATAAGGCGCTACCACATAATCATAAAATGTGCAGTAACCCTCCAGCGTAGTAGACGAAGTATCATCTGTACTTTCACCGTCTGCCATCACCGCAGGAGCATTTACACTATTAGCCGTAACACTTCCCTCCTGCTGTGCCTTATTGTTCTTATCAGCCGCATCCTGCTTCGTACCTGCTAATGTCACACCCTTCACTCCCGTAGTATATATCACTGCCAGAACAGTGCCACACAGCATAACGAACGCACATACACCTATCAGTATAGTCAACAGCTTCTTATGCTTTAACTTGCTCACCATATTATCTCCTTCCAGATTAATGTAATACTTATGAATATACTTTATAATTCATCTAATCCTTCAGTTCATTGCTATCACAATCCAGTTTCTGCAACTGATATTCCGGTATATTTTTCTGCTTTGTCTTTTTACAATTATCTATTATCCGTTCCGCTATCTCCTTTGCATTGTCCCTGCTACAGTCAGAAAGAAGAATAATATAATGTGCTTTATCATACACTGATACAATATCACTCTCCCTCAGTGAATGTGTGAGTGTACTAAGAAAATGCTTAGCTATGCCGCCTGTGAACTTTACAATATATGCACTTCCGCAGCTTCTTCTTAACCGCCGCTTCTCTAACTCGCAGCTTTTCTTAAACATATCATAATCACAAAGCACAGCCCCGCTTGAATGTCTGTGCAATACACTGCTGCCCTGCATAGTTATATTGTCATTGAGGCTGCATAGCTTCTTTGACGGCGCTACACACAGCCTTTCATTAAAAAGCTCCTTCAGCTTCTCAAAGTGCTTTCCGGCCTCACCTCCACGGTTCTGGCTTATAAGTGCCCTCATATAGTAGTAGTGTACATCCTCTGACAGTTCATCAAGCATAAGTGCCTGATTACATATCATTTCCATAGTTTTATAGTCATTCTGTTCATATAACTCTTTTGACAGCTTTACAACCACATTTATATAAATACTATGATAATATGCATTGAGTGTCACAACCCAGTAACAGTCTGTGTATTGCTCAAGAAAATGCTTCTTATAATATGCCACGGCTCTCTTCTGATATTCTATCCTTCTTTCATACCGGCTCTCTGCCCCAGCCTTCTCATACAGACGTTCAAATTCCTCGGAGTCCGTTTTCACAGCTACGTCCCTGTTCCAACTGTAATAACCTCTTCCCGTCTTTATGAAATCTGTTGCACCAAAGCATAACTTTAGTATACCTCTTGTTCTGTATACAAGATTTTTTAATGCATTGGCAGGATTGTCACTCTCCTCATCACTCCACATCGCATCTGATAACTCCCCCACTGATATGTTGTTATATCTGTGGCTTATTATATACGCAAGAAGCTCTGTTATCTTATCTGACTTTATCCCGCTTACATCAAGTATCTTCCCGTTGTATGTCATACTAAAGTCATCAAGAAACGTAACATATACAATTCCACATTCCTGCAACACACCACCTGCTAAGATTTTTTGCTTATAGTGTTATCCTTGGCTCTTTTTCGCGCATACAGCCCTGTAATAGTTCCAATGCACGCAACTCCTGCTATAATGGCAAGTGTGCCATACAGCATAACCATTGTGCTGTCGCCTGTCTTAACAGTCTTTACTGTTGTTGAAGGCTCACCTGACTGTACTGCACTTACATTCAGTCTTATTTTTCCCTGCTTATTCATATAAGAATTATCCATTGACTCTCCGTCAAGTGTTACAATTATCTTTATACCTGCACTCTCTCCCCCTGAAAGTGTTGCAAGCAGCTGGTCACTCACAAGAATATCGTTATTCCCGCTTCCTATCATTCCGTCATATAAAAGCGAATAATCATTGTCACCTTCACCCTGCTTATATATTTTTATATTGTATACACCAGTTCCAGCTCCCTCCTCTGCAATATTATCAAGGAGCGTACTGTTTATATAGAAGTTCATTATCTTGTCAGAATTATTAAACAGACGAACCATTCCTTCTCTTGTTTCGCCCGGTTCCATATTAATAAAGCTTATATCCTTCTCAACAACGCTGAAATGTGTTGCACTACTGTCAAGCATTATGACTGTATCTTCATCACTCTTCACATCTGCTGCCACATAGCCGTCTGATACATCCTGATTATCCTTACTTATCACCTTTGTTATATCATCTGTAACCTCATACGATGAATTCATATCAGGCTGTCTGACTGCTGTAAGCCTGCCATGCTCATCTATATCTGCAACTACGCCCCACTCATATAACATAGCAGCTCTGGCAGCAACCGTTTGTATTGCATCTGCATTATAATCAACCTTTACCGATAGGTCACTATACGCATTAGTATTCTCATTAACCCCGTAAAGTATTGTATAAGCATCCATAAAATCACTTGTACTGTCACCCGGATATACTACATCCTTATAGTATAAATATCCTGCATTACCCCCATTATCATCTGTGCTCTCTGCATATATCCAGTCATCTGTATTCACGTAACTTATACCTATATAATCTGTATTAAGTTCCTCTCCATTCCTCTGTGTGACTACTGTCTGACTGTCACTGTCAAGCCACTGCTTATCGACCTTCACCCTTACATACTGTGGCTTTCCACCTGTATTCTGTGCTGATACCTTCTGAACAACCCTCTGGCTTGTAATCTTCCCGCTGTCAGCCACGTTACCTCCATCATCTGCAATATTCAGACTTACTCCTATAGAAGAGGTCGATATTGTTTTATCTGTATGTGTCGCAGCACTATAGACAGCCATAGTTCCACCTGTTATGGAACCAGCCGACAGTATTATTGCTGCCGCAGTAATTAACAGCTTTTTTCGCATAATACTCCTCATTTCATACACTTTTTAAAACCTGTTATGTGCGTTTCACACAAACGGGGCAAATTACTTAATTTGCCCCGTTTTCACACACTTTCTATTCTATGCCCGGTATGTCCGGTTTATGACATACATTTTCACGCTTTCTTTATATTTACGCTTCCCCAGCCAGTAATATTACCATTGGCATCCTTTACAGGTGTGAAGTTATCTGCCTGTATAAACTCTGCCGTGGCATCTATATTAAATGTCATATCAGCTTCGTCATTGCCCCACTCTGTTGGAATTGTCACCTTTGTAAAAAGAGTAGCTGACTTTGGCATATCATTCTTATTAGAAAGAATATTATTATAGTAGTAATATCCATCCTCTGCCTTAGTCCAGCCCTCCTGAATATCAAGAACTGCCTCAATATCTGCTGCCTGCTCATCTGTAAGACCCTTGTAGTCTATCTTCACACGTACATAAGCATCCTCTGAGTCCTCCTTAATATTAACTGTAGGGTCTTTGGCTAATACATCGCCAGGTTTTACATTACTGTAATCCTTACCTGTTGTATTATCATCCCTTACATGTTCACCCGTTTCAGTAAGTGTTCCTGTCACATGACCAAGCGTAACGACATTAGAACGTGCATCCTTATCTGTAAAGTAAGCAAGTGTTCCTCCAACTACGGATGTTATACATAATATAGAAGCTGTAAGACCTATTGCCAGCTTTTTTCTGCTTTTAACCATTATTACCTCTCCTTAATATAATCAGATTAGCCATATTAAAACTGTGCATCTGCGGCAGTCTTGCTGTTTACGAGACTTATAAGTTCTGGCTGTGCTTCCTTATAATCAGCAAATGTTGATGCCTGGACTGCGAAACCAGTTACCTTGATGTTAAATGTTGGAAGAGTACCAGCATCTACGATATTATCCTCTGCATCCTTATAGACAACTGTTGGGTCATACTGTTCTGTAGTAACATCAACTATACCAATCTTATTACCATCTTCATCGCACTTATATATAGTTGTTTTCTTTGTAAGCTCTGACCATTCCTCTGTAATGCCTGTATACACTTCTACATTGTTAAATAATGCTTCTGTTGATGAATTGGCATCAACCGCTTTCTTATATACCCAGATTTCACTTCCGTCTTTATTAGACGATACCATCTCCCAGTTAGTCTTGTCATAATCCGTAACTGCTGCGTACTTTTTAAAGGTCTCTGCACTCATAAGATTACCGTCAGCATCTGCATAATCCACCTTAATAGCCATATATACAGCCTGGTCTGACTCATTAATCATAACAGGGTTCTTCTTTATGACATCACCCGGTGTATAATCCTTACCTGAATTCTCAAGCCACTCAGTTTCTGTAAGAGTTGTTGTTATGTTCTTACTTGATGTAAATGTATTGGTCTTAGTTTCTGTTACTGAATTCAGATAAGCAAGAGTTCCTCCTACTGCAATACCTGCTGAAAGTACCATAGCTGCTGCTGTTGCTGTAATCTTCTTCATCTTATTCATTATTATAATCCCTCCACACTTCTATTATTAACATATTCCATCATCTCTGTTTTAGCATCATCATAAGTAATTCCATCTGCCTGAATGGCATACGCTGTTATTTTTATGTTAAACTTTGGAAGCATCTTCGTTTCCTTATCCTGTTCTATCCCCTTATCAAGGTAAACCCTTGTAAATAAAGGTGCGGTTACATTTTCAGTTTCAGCAGTTTCTTTAATATCCTGCTTTAAAATGTCCCTGTATATATATACATCTGCTTTTTCTTCTGATAATGTTCCTATATATTCCCATTTGTCGGAATAATCAATTCCAGCATCCTCCTGTGTAGCAGAGGTATCTTTATTAAGATACTTATTGCCAAACTCCTCTCTTGTAACCGCATTATTGCTGCTGTCAAAGTACTGTACCTTTAAAGCTGCATACGAAGCAACACTGCCAGCCTCCAGAGTAACAGTCGGGTCCTTATCAATCTTCTGCCCCGGAACATAAGCCTTAGCCTCTGATTTGCCGTGGTCTTCCCACTCCGGCTCATCCAGAGTTATTCTTATATTCTTATCTGACTGGAACACATTCGTTGCCGTAGGTGTCACAGTCTTTAAAAGTGCATACGTAGCAAATGCGCCCGTGAATATAAGACTAAAAGCTGCACATACTGTTAATAAAACATTACGTGTCATCCTCTTATGACCTGATGGCATCTTTATATGAAGCCATTCCGGTTTTTTAATCATCCTCCAACTCCTTTCCTTAACTGCTGCCTTACAAAGCCATCTTCCGGCTCTTAGCAGAAGCTTTAATATATTCTACGGTAGCTATTATGCATAACTATGGTCACACGGCGGTCACACGGAAAAAATAATTGGAAAATATTTTAAATATTGCAATTTTTTGGAAATACTGAAAAAAAAAATAACCAGACTATCTGCAACTCCTGTTACAGATAATCTGGTTATTATACTTATATCACACTTTATTATTCTTACTTATTATTTATTCTTCATGGCTGTCACCAGTCGCATAATCTATGACTATTCCCGGCTGGGCATTGTAACAGTATACATTAAACAGAATACCATCACCATCATCCTCAACAGACTTTGCCTCCATAAGAACGCCGTTAGCAACAAGATTATCATCTATGAATATAGGTGTAACTCTGTATAGTACATGGTTATTAGTTTCTTTAATATAATCGGCTACCATATTTTCAAAAGGAAGCATACCATCCACATTAAGATACCTTGTTCCTGTGATAAGATTTTTCTTATTCGCATTCTCTGCTGTAAGCTGGTAACCTATAAGGTGGCATCTGTTGTAAAGATACTTTCCATCAACATTGTCATACTTTACTGTCTGCCAGCCTGTAGGCTTAACTGAACTTATAGAACCTCTCTTCTCAGTTGGCATAAGATCCTGTCCTACATTAGCATAAGCTGCTGTACATCTTCCAAGAGAGTCAAGCTCTCCATAGTTCTCGAAAGATGTTGTTGTCATATCATCATCCGTAAAGAACGGCGTGTTGTCATTAACAATGATATATGGGCTTCCCGTATACTCTGGAAGTGAAGCTATTGACGCTATAAATTCCTCATATCCGGCTGCACCCGATGTACTGTCTTTACTGCCTGTATCTTTAGAAGCAGTACTTTTATCACTGCTGTTCTGCGAAGAACTCTGTACTGTGTTCTGTACTGTTCCCGATGTATCAACTGAGTATGAACATGCCACAAGACCTGTACTCATCGCCAGTGCCAGTGTAATGGCAAGTGTCACATAGAGCCATCGCAGCTTTTTTCCTAATATTTTAAGCATAACAAATCTCCATTTATATTAATCTTAATCGTTTGTATTTATTTACTTTTTTCTATATATTTCTTCTGTTATCTTATCATGCGAACTGCCCTGAAATTCATCTGTATTCTCAAGCACGAAGTCGTTAAGCAGCTTCTCTGGAAATGTTGTATCAGAAGGATATACCCTGTTCCATCTGTAAAGGTATATTATATCGATATGTTCTTTAATATCTGATACCTTGTCATCCTCTACAAAGCAGTAGTCCTCCTTATCAGCCTGTCCAAAGTTCTGGCTTAACACTATGTTAGTGTTATGTGGAAATAATGACCTTGTATACATTGATACCCACAGCTTACTGTCCTTTGACAGCTCTGCTATTCTATCTATAAGGACTGAATCCTTACTTTGTCTTCTGTTGTTAAACATCATTCCATAATTATCATCTACGATTGCTATAAGCTTCATAAGTAATCCTCCATTTCTGTCTTACTTTTTATTCATCTGCATTTTATCACAATCCAGGCTGTCTGTCCTATGAAAAATTGCATTTTTTACACATTTTAATCCTGTAACAGCCATGCTATCTCTTCCTTATAAGGTGGCACCTTCTTATCACTGCCTTCTACTGCTATCCAAGGTGTCTCAAGTATCTTAGGAACATCCACAAATCTTTCATCATGCACAAGCCTGTGAAGTGTATTATATCCGATATTTCCCTTATCTACATTCGCGTGTCTATCCTTATGCGCACCCAGCGGGTTCATACTGTCATTAATATGAAATACTGCTATCTGGTCAAGTCCGATAACCTTGTCGAACTCATCAAATACTTCATCATAATGATTGACAATATCATATCCTGCATCATTGACGTGGCATGTATCAAAACATACCCTGAGTCTGTCTTTCTTATCCACTCCGTCATATATTGCTTTTAACTCTTCAAATGTTCTTCCTATCTCACTTCCCTTGCCAGCCATAGTTTCAAGTGCTATATACACATCATCATCATTCTGGTTTAACACAGTATTAAGCCCCTTTATTATCTGTGAGATACCAGCTTCAACACCAGCATTAACATGACTTCCCGGATGAAGCACAAGTATATGGCTTCTCATAGCCGCAGTCCTTACTATTTCCTTTTCAAGGAATTCAACTGCAAGCTCATATGTTTCAGGCTTGACCGTATTGGCAAGATTGATAATATAAGGCGCATGCACAACTATCTCATCAATGCCGTGGCTATGTGCATATTCCCAGCCTGCATCAATATTGAGCTCAGATATATCCTTTCTTCTTGTGTTCTGTGGTGCTCCTGTATACAACATAAAAACATTAGCTCCGTAAGAAGCCGCCTCCTTTGCTGATGCAAGAAACATTTCTTTACCCGCCATACCTACGTGGCATCCTAACTTTATATTTGACATAATATTTAATCTCCCTTAATTTATTTTCATCTATAAATAAGCATATTTTTAAATGCACTAAATAAATTGTTTTCGTTTGTATCTCAGATACATTTCAAAAGATTATGAAAAATCTGTTTTTCTGATGCACACATAATTGTGCAATATTTTAAATTTGCTCATTTATAGTTCATCTAGTAATTTCTCATATTCATTGTCAATTCATTTATAAATATCTTACTCCCTCAATATATCTATCATAATCTGTGCATCCTTCGGCTCAAATCGCACACCCGACAGCGCATTTATCTTCTCTATTACACTTTCCCTAACCTCTCCTCTTCTTAAGTGCCTGTCAGCATAATCTGCCACCGCAAGAATTCTTGCAAGCAAAGGAGTATCTTCGCCTTTTAACTTATCAGGATATCCGTTTCCATCATAACTTTCCCTATGATAATGCACCGCCTCTGCTATACTCTCCGCACTTGAAGACCTAAGCATGATTATGATTGCATAACTCTTGTCAACATAAGTCTTAAATACAGCATATTCCTCTTCTGTAAGCTTCTCCTTTTCGATAAGCGCATCCGGTATTCCAACCATTCCAATCTCATGAAGAAGCCCCGCACTATATGCATTTGAACACATTTTCTCATCAAGTCCTTTATAATGGGCTATCTGCTTTGCGTACTCTGCCACCTGTCTTAAGTGCTCCTCTTCACCCTGAATTTTCGCACCAAGAGCCCTTACCATAGCATTCATAACCTTCATAGACATATTTTCAAGTCTGGTATTCTCCTCAGATATCCTGCTTTCAAGCACCTGTTTACGTCTGTTTTTTTCAATCCAGTTTTTCTGTATAATAAACATAAGACAGTATATTATAAGAAGCATACATATAAAAAGATATGGGAGTCTGAGTACCACATTCTCTCCATACATATCTATCATCATATGATTCTTATTAATACGACAGCAATATATAATTGAACTTGTACATACGAAATTAATAAAAAAACTGTACTTTATTCCAAGAATAAATACAACACTGCACGAAAAAAATACCGGATACATAACACTGAACGCCTTTATATAAGCACTAAAAAATATACCATACACTTGTATGCTTACTAGTGCCAGCGTAATAAAATCTATCCATATATTATAATTCTTTGCTGATATGGCAATATTAATTCCAATAGCAAACACAATTGATAAAACATATGCTATATATTGAAATGATGCTCCATATATAATACCTGCCGGTATATTAATAAGCCATACAAGCCAAAATGCAAGCTTTACCCACAATGCTAGCATTTTATCCTCATATGGACATAATAATATCTCACGATAACTTATATCTTTCCATGATTTCTTTATCCTAAATTCCATATACTCATCCTTTTCTATTAATATTATATATATCCTTGTAACACAAACACAATACTCTTACCTAATAAAATATACAATATCAAATCCCCATTATCTTTTATCAAAATACATTTATATAACTATCTTACCATCCTCTATCAGCCTTACAACCGTGTCCGCAACCTCTTTGTCAAACTGCTTTCCCGCGCCTTTCACAAACTCACCTATAATATATTCCCTGTCGCACTGCTTCCTGTAACACCTGTTAGAATTCATGGCATCAAGCGTGTCCGCCGCACTTATTATCCGCACCATACGCGGAAGTGTGCCACTCTTTATACCATATGGATATCCAGTTCCATCAAAACGCTCATGATGATATATAGCTCCAAGGTCAGCCTGTGGAAGAAACTCAAGACCTTCAAGAATTTCTCCTCCCCATACAGTGTGCTTTTTCATAATATCATACTCTTCATTAGTAAGCTTGCCAGGCTTATTGAGCACCTTGTCCGGCACAGCTATCTTTCCTATATCGTGTAACAGAGCACTCCTATATATGATACCAAGCTCATCCTCTGAGAACTCCCAGTCCATATTTTTTGCAATAATCATAGAATACTCAGCCACCCTCTTTGAGTGCTGCTGTGTGTAACCATCTTTTTCATCAAGCATCTGGCTTATGGCTGTAACCGCATCTATCATAAGCTTTTTTCTCTCTGACAGTGCCTCTGTTACATCGCGCTCCAGACTTCTCTCATTCTCCTCCTGATTCATCTGATAACGCTTGTAAAATATATCCATAACCACAACTATTATACAGAAAGACCAGTAAAATATCGGATAATAAAAAAGATAATACTTAGGATAATCATATATAAGCAAGCCTTTAAGTGGTGAATAAAACATAACCGTAATATATATACCAAAGCTTCCACTCACCGGAATACCAAAAGGCATACCAAGAAGAACTATCGATACAATCGGCATCAGAAAATACCATAACAGCGCAAATCCCCTGTTTGGACCAAGCAGCGATATCGGTATTGATAATATAAGAAATATAACCACAGAAGCCATACATATCACATATATCTTATCTGAATATCCAAGTGCAAGAATTGCAAATATGCTGATACCTGACACTACAAGCGTAAGTGCTGTTACAAAATACTCTCCAAGTCTGAAATTCTGTATATTAATAAGCATCATAACAATAACAAATATTATCATAACATTCTGGATAGCCCCTGCATCTATATGCGTTGTTTTTTCATACTGATATACTGACTTTACCCTGTCTATAACCCTCGACAATATCTTCATAAACACCTCTTATGTACAACATAATAATCACGAATTATTGATATTTAATCATAACATAATCAATATAATTTTTCAATTTTCTTAGACATGAAACTAATTAATAAAATTGATTAACACACCTAATATAAAACTAATAACAACGAAAGCCAATAATAATATTCTACAAAACTATGTTTTAATTTTACTTATTTTGTGGGTTATGGGTTGAGATTTTGATTTTTTTATATATAATGATAAATGAAATTGATAGTAATTACTCTTACAACTAACCACTTTATTTATAGCAACATGTATATCCCGATTAGTGCATTTGCTGTAATTCTAACGATTTCTTAATATTACATCATTAATAATGTACATATAACAATGCTCTATGGAGATTATCAGATATGAAACAACGAACAGAAGTAAGTATGCAGCTATATAAGCTGATGCTTGAAAGAGGCTATCCGGAAGAATTCTGCGATATAATAACCAAAAATCTTAACACCGACTTCACGGCACAGCGTATGATAGGATATTTATACCACTACGACCATCCCCCTGTCGAAGAAATTGCAGATGAGATGATATCTATCCTTTCTGACCGCAACCGAATTATGGAAAAGAAGGAGCTTGAAGAAGTCAATGCCCGCTGGAATGACTTTCTTATAAATGGGTTCAATGAAGATTAGATACATATATAATAATAATTTAAAAAGGAGTCACTAACTATGAAAATACCATTTAGCGTCAATCTTTCAGGAAAAACTGCTATCGTAACTGGCGGAAGCGGAACACTCTGCTCTGCCATGGCTTACGGACTTGCTGTAAGCGGTGCAAAAGTTGCACTTATCGGACGTAATAAGGAAAAGATGTCAAAAGTTGTCAGCGAACTTACTGACAATGCCTTAAAAGAACACAATGCTACAATTACTATCAACAGCTACTGCTGTAATGTAACAGACAAAGAAGAACTTACTAAAATATATGAAGTTATCAAAGCCGACTTAGGAAGCTGCGATATCCTCATTAATGGTGCTGGCGGCAACCAGCCCGGTGCAATTACATCAACAGAAATGCTTAAAAAAGAAGATGGCGCAGATGATTATTCATTCTGGAACCTTGATGAAACTAAGATAAGAGAAGTTATGGACCTTAACTTTATGGGAACACTTCTTCCTATTCAGGTATTTACCCGTGATATGGTGAAAAAAAGAAGCGGAAGCATTATAAACATTGCCTCTGTTTCTTCAATACTTCCTTTAACAAAGGTCGTTACATACAGCAATGCCAAATGTGCTATCTTAAATCTCACACAATGGCTTGCCACACATTTCGGCGAAAGCGGCATAAGATGTAATGCCATCGCTC
>OJME01002318.1_pt1 | contig 13048 bp, 8 predicted proteins | sample 1597151 | NCBI WGS metagenome assembly OJME01 (sample SAMEA2452118, study PRJEB22498) | human gut metagenome | biome: human feces; feature: human gut; material: feces | place: Australia | collected 2012
GTATGACCCCTATATCTGAACCACGAATTATTTATGCCAATCAGTCCCCCCAGAAGTGTTGCTAAGTTGCTTTTATCTATTTGAACAATTTCACCATTTGATCGCTTTCCGAAAATAGTAACGATGTCACTTACCACCGGAACTTCATTTAATTTTTTGTCTGCCATAATCGTATTTTTTTAATTATTTATTACTGCTTAATTTTTACCACTTGAACATATCCACCCGAAACAAGATTTTCCAAATCGAATGCCATACCTATTCCGCTGTCACGGATACAGAGATAAAGAACTTCCTTATCGGTGTAATACTTGCCTTCCTCCAGTACCATGTTATGTACCCAAGGTATAGGATCATCCAATGTACCGGAGTGTTCTATCTGCACAACCTTGTACAAGGATTCCGTACCCGTTCCCGGCTTCCAGTCCTCCTGCGGTGTATGTTTCTGTATAACCTCATAGAGCGTGCTGCCATAGCGGAACCGGAACGACACATCAACCTCCGTACCTATCAGATCCTCCCATGCCGGAAAATAGTCTTTCTTCGACAATGCTTCTTCTGTAGTAAGCCCGGCATTGTTGATATTCGCTGAGATATCATTGAGCAGCGTATCCACACGGTCAAGTGCTTCAACGTCTATAGCCGCCACATCAATAAATGATGCTTCGGCAATCATCTGCTCCTTCTGCTTCGATGTGATCTCTTTCCACACAGCCACATCCTCAGGGCTGTTTATCAACACCTGATTTTCAAATCTTCGTTCCGACAGAGGCATATCCTCGACCTGTGTCAGATAACAATCATAACCTGCTTGTAATATCATCCTTGTTCCTCCTTTTCTTTTGTGTCCAAATAATCGTTTATGGAATCCGCATAAACTCCCGAAAACAACGGCGTACAGTCTCGGATTATACGTATTTCCTTTTCATCGCATTCCACTTCTCCTTTCCCGGAGTAAATCTTATGGGCCAGCGAACTGGCAGCTATACCCGAAACATTGGTATATATGGCATTGGCCAATGATTCCGCTATATCCAGCTCAACCCTGACATCCTTCTTTATCCCTGTATAACAGGGGAATTTTGTAAAATCTATTTTCATAATATCCTGCTATTTTGATTATCCACAAAAATAAATAACCCAATTACCACGTGCATCACCTATGAACATCATACTGTCTCGTCCAAGTTCTAAAGTCGAAATTTCAGCTGCACTATTCGAATTTACAAAAGTGCCACCCGTAAGTGTCACTTTATTTCCACTGTATTTCTTCATAAATAATACCTTTCCATAGTATATATGATTAGGCATTTTGACTGTTATATCGGTTGAATTGGTAAATGATATTATATCATCATTATCGTTCAAAGTCAAGCTGGTAGTCACAACCCTTGCATTCAGTACAAGTCCATGTATAGATGTGTTACTAGTCGTGTCCGGATGAAGGTAAATGTTACCACCTTCCACCATTAGGGGAATACTTAGGGTTTTAATGTGCATCCCGATTAAGGCGTTTGAACTCTGTATATTAATTCCGGCATCAAGACTTAACCCTTCAAGAGTATATTTCGTATTTCCTCCGATTTTTACGTTTGCACCCGTTCTTTCGTTATAAAACTCAATCTCTTGGGCTGACAAGTTGAAGCCTACGTATTTATTTGTCTCACTCTCATAAAGAGTTCTTGACGACAGCTTTGACGAAGAGATGGAAAATGGGCCTATTGTTCCACCCGTAGCAGATATTGTTCCCGTAATATTCGCCTTTGATGCAACAAGATTCCCTTCCTGATCCACTCGGAACGGAGCACTGCCCGGAACACCACCGCCAGCCCATATCCTTACAGGTGTCGTACCGGCTTCCTTGCTGCTTCCTCCTGTAAGACCGGCTACAACATTGTTATTTGAGTCCTTTATTATCAGTTCATTGCCTTGGACGAAATCAAGACTGGCGTTCTTGGCAATAATAAGACTGGTATAGATAGGACCAACATTACTTAATTCCGTCCAGTAGGTAGTGTTGGTATAGGTTATAGAAGACGAAGATGTATGTGTTTTAATACACTTATAAACATCCCATCCGTCCACCGCACTATTGTTTCTCACCATTACGATATCAATATACCGCGTGCCGCTTGTAAGGGCTTCGTCATTTCTGTACGTTACCCCGGTTGTCCATTCGGAATCCCGTATGATACAGCCCTGTATTCCTTGTACGCCCTGATCTCCCTTATCTCCTTTGTCCCCCTTTTCACCATCATCACCCTTGTCGCCTTTTTCTCCGGTATCGCCCTTCTCAGCCCATACGTCATATTCGGCTGTATTCACTTCACCCGTCAAGCAGTATCCGCCATCGCTGAACGTGAACCGGTTGCCGGCATTGTCCGTCCAACACCACAAGGGAGGATTCGTAGTGGATGCCTTGGCTACATAAGAGCCACCACCCATCGAAACGACACCCATCTTGGGAACGACCATTCCGGTCTTGAACTGCCCCATCTGGGTGTAACCCTGTCCATCCACGCCATCCTGAATCATCGGCACGCTCTCTATATCAACCAATACACCTTTCGCATCATAGAATGAAAATATGATTTTGGAAGAAATGGATGAAGAAGGAATAGAGGCACCATTACTGGTACTGATTTCAGAACCGTTATCTATGGCGTATTTCAAGGTTCCATCCGTAGTGACTTCCGAAACACCGCCAACTGTTTTCATCCTCGTTGCAGAAATCCCGGAAACGGAATACGTACCGTCTTTCTTCTTCACAATATTGCTCGCCGAAGTGACCAGACTATACAATACCGCATTCTTACCGCCACGTACACCGGCAAGCGTGAACTTGAGTACACGTGACTGTTCCACACCGTCAGCCATAGCCTTCACGGTAATTGATATCTCAGTACGGTCAGCAAGAGCCGTTCCTTTCGCTACAGATAATGTAATATCACCCGTAGACAAGTCATAAGAGGATGTTACACCTGTCACGCTCTGCACGGATATGGAGGAAAGGGAAAGCTTTGTTGCTCCGTTCCACATGGATGCTGTTGTCGTAATTGACACCTCATCCACAGTTTTCCCATTTTCGTCCAATGCAGCATTATCCATCTGGTTATCCAAGTCGGCACTGATCGCATTGAACGAATGGTTAGCCCACGGTTCGGGAGTAGAGAAAGCACCCCATATACCGTCCTTCTTCGTTCTTTTGCTTACCCATTCATAGGGTATGCTTGCCGACACGCCTACAGGATCATCATTCCAGCCGGAAGGCACATAATCGTCAGTCTGTGATGTTTCCGGAGTGGAAGGTCTTGTATTCGTTGTGGTGTTCGTGAAGATAAACTCATGATCTTTCGCATCCCTTCCGTCTTTTCCGCTTTGGACAAGAAGTTCATATTCGTCGGTATTTATCTCGCCTGTAAGACAATATCCGCCATCGCTGAACGTAAACCGGTTGCCGGCATTGTCCGTCCAGCACCATAAGGGAGGATTCGTAGTAGCTACCTTGGAAAGGAATGAACTTCCTCCCATTGTAACGATACTCATTTTGGGAACAACCAAGCCGGAATACCACGGACCGCTATTGGTCACGCTCACACCGTCCTTTCCCGGTGCTCCCGGTGTTCCCGTATCACCTTTAGACGCAATTTCCAGCCAGTCGCCATTAGATCCCGGTACAGAGGACGAACCATCCTCATTGATACACGCCCACATGCTTCCGTTATAAGACAAGCTGTCGTAGTAATCATAATGTACGTCAGGTATATAGCCTTCCTCACGGAAATTCAAAGCCTGCACAGGTGTTCCATCCGGCTTTATCTGCTTGATGATACCTGTCATATATATATTATTCAGATACATGGAATAACCGTCCATGTTCAGTCCGAATATATTCAGATTGGAAAGGTCGCCATATTGTAGGGCAACATTGACGGCGGAGATCTCCCATGTATTCTGTTTCCACAACATACGGGTGTAAGTCCTTGTTTCGTAGACTGAGGTCTGGCGCTCCGTATTAGTAAAGCTGCCGTATGCCACGAAAGTCATCATCTCAAAAGGATCGAAAGAGGAAGACCACGATGAAGAAGTGGGGCGCAACTGGTACTTGAATGTTTCGTTTCTTTCACCTGTAACTTCCGTAATCGTGAAATAGACTGTACAGAATCCGGCAAAACGTCTGTTGCCCTTTCCATCGTCGTAATCCTCCGTAGCGTTCCCGGTGATGTTATGATAGATACCCATACAGATATCGCCTACTGCGACAGCACCAATCTCACCATCTTCCAGCTTAAGTGTACATGTCTTGGTCCCTGTATCTACCGTTTCTATAATGCCGGCTCCGGGCGCACGCCACTTGTCACCCAGCGTGACCATCACACGATTGTATCTTAATTCGGGAACTTCGAGAAACCGGCGGATAAACATGCTCTCAAACTCCCCATGCCCTGTATCGAATATCTTGGCTCCGAATCCGGTTAAGCCGCTTGCAAAACCATTCTTTCCGAAAACAGCACCGGCAAACATACTGAGAAGAAATTTAGTGGAATCCGCCACGTTCTTCCGCAAGAATATCTCTTTCAGCTTCTCCTCACTGTTCTCTATCTCAGTCATTACACGCAATGCGCTCATCACATCCTCATCGGTGTAGGTGACATCCTTGTCACCCTGCTTTACGATGCGGTTTATCAGATTCCCGGCTATCTTAAGACCTTTGAGGTAATTAATGATCCCTTGCGCATCATCATCGTTCAATGCGGAAAGGAACCAGTCAAGCACAGGCGTATTCTTATCCAGCGTGTATGCAGATGTGGCATGGTCGGCGTTAGTGACATCGCCTCCGCCACCACTGCCGCCACCGCCGTTCTGCTTTATCTCTTCAACCTCAATGGAGATCTTGCTAAAGTTGCTGTTGATGCGGTCTGCCGTTTCGCTCCAAGTTCCTGTTTTGTTTATTGTATTAAGCTCCATATATCCTGTTCCACTTTTACCATTCCGCATCCGGGTGTACTTCAACGGACAGATAGTTCATTATTCTGATGATTAGGTCTCGTATCATAATATATGTTTGAGTGTTACTGATAATTTTCCGAGTTATTCTACTATTAAATACTTTATGCCTGATCTTACTAAAACATAAGCATTAGTAGGATATTCTGATTTCTCCAATAATCCATCTACAGCTTTACAGTAGTCCCCATCTTTAGGAAGATAATCTTCTGAAACAAGAATATTATTTATTTCATACATGATATTTTTGGCACAAATAACTTTCCCGTCTGAACTGTTGAACATAGCAACAGATTCAATTTTACCATTAGCTTTATCTCCATATGAATTCACCAAATTACCGGCTAATATCGAACTTTCAGTTTTATATGTCTGTGCAATATCCGTTATTTCATTAAAATACAGAGTTGGTTTGGGAAAATAAACAACACTATTCCCCCATCCACTAATTTTCATCTTTACACCTGATTCTTTTAAGGAACCATTAAACAACGTTGAAAGCCCATAGAACTTGTTACCAATAAACCTATAATCTATAAAGCTATTGGGGGATGGAATATTTTCCGAGGGCAACACATTGGTTGCATCGGAGTAAAAATAACACCCTTTAAACAGGATAAAATGTCTTCCATATCCCATACTGCCAAAATGTCCTCTCAAGCATGGATTTATACAATTAGTAAAAATCAGATTCATGTTAGATGCAATATCTATACCTATTGGTTGGGAACCATACGGCCAGCTATCCGCAGCCTCTCCATTATTCTTTTCACTGTCGAATTCCACATTGTCAAACCATAATTTATTAGATTCGCTTTCTTTAATGCCATTAACATGCACGGTATATCTTACATTTTTCCCAAAAATATAAAAGTTGTGAAAACTGCAATTCCTAGTTTTTTTTATCAACAATGGATGTAAATTAGATACAGGCGTTGGGAAACCACTGTCAGGCATATCACATACTATTTTTGTAGACCTATTACCAACACCGAACAAATGAATATTTTGCCTGTCAACCATTTCTATATAACAGACATAATCTTCCTGTGATTCTCCCGATAACGGGTCTTCCGTTGCAAAATGATTAAATGATGATGTCCTGAACTCCCCTACAGCAAAAATATACCATTGTTTATCTGTATCTCTTGGTATGGTATTTATTGCTCTCTGAATGGAGTTTACATTGGCATTGTACCCTACAAATATATTAACCCCGTCTTCAATAGCTTGAAATTGATTTGCCGTTTCCTGATCGGCATAACAATAGATAATATTACTTTTATAAACAATTCCATCAAGTCTATCTGTTATATCCTTTATACTATCTTCGAAACCGGGCAATGATTCAGGTGGAATCTGAATATCAGGACTTAATTTTTTTCCTCCCCCCTCTATTCTCTTGACACTTGGAGTGCCTTCCAAATCATAGGCATTGCTTAATGTCCAAAGTATATAATTAAATGAACCATCACAATAAATTTCATAATTTTTTGTTTCTGGTGAAGCCTCATTGATTAAGACTTCTGTTATTTTTCTTTCTACGGTTTTGGCAATTCTAAATACTGTTTGATTACTGACATTTGAAGAATCCAGTTTATACCTCAATCCTTTTGCCACAGGTATTCTTACAGACCAGTATCTTGCAGCAGTACCCAGTGTGCCTCCAGCTGATATATAATCTTTAGACAAATAAGCGCTGTTGTAGATCTCTTCTTCTATCCCGCTTTCGGTTATAATAATATTTGACACCTCTTCCTCTAAGCTTGTAAGGGATTTGTTTGTCTCAGTAATCTTGTCATCTAATTCTTCTATTGACGGGTCTAATATTACAAATTCAACAGATTCAGATTTTGTCAGTGTAAAGTAAGCGGTAATGGCAGATTCCGGAGCCTCAATTACAGATTTTTCCCCAACGAATGTTTGGCTTGCTTTTAACAGAATCCTATCGGATTCATCAACAAAAACATAAGCCCTAGCTTGTACAGAAACGCACTTTCCAGTAATCAAAAATCGATCTCCGGCTTTACATTCTAATTTTGTTGCTATGAATGTCGCATTGTTTGTGATTTTTTCTATACTTGATGATATTTCTCCTTGATTACCATATACAATATAGGCCGTACTTTGATCAAAATTATCAATAATATTTTCTCCCTTTTTTTGATTAATAATATCCATTTTAAACTCGGAAAGTTCTGCTGTAAGATTTTTGCGTGTATTCGGATTAACCACCGCATCGGTTGTGGTTGCCGGGTAAATGGTTTGACCACCTTTGGTCAGCTTATATATTTTTGCCATAATAAATCTCCTATATTTCTAGATTAGTAACTGTTTCTTCTTCCTCTTCCGGTGGCAACGGAGGTACAAAATCACTCAGCACATCTTCATATTCATTATCCGACAATGGGAACGCCTGAATTGTATTATATGCGGCATAATCGGGATAAGATGTTATTTCCACCGTGCTTTCATCGGTTTTCCCGGTAGTCAGTACGATTCCTGTATCTTCAACGGAAACAAGGTTGCAGATACCATCCTGAAAGTCGGAATCGGATATGAAGTATTCACGTTTTACTTTCAGCATACCGGGAGAAAAACAGGGATTGTCGAAAGCGACAAGCAGGTTGCCGTCTTCCATGCGGCTGCAACCGACATACTCATGCCCGTCAAAGGAGGCTATAAACTTTCCCTTGAACGGATTGAAGTAAGTGAACCGGAAAGGAGTATTCACATCCCCGTTCAAGTTCTTCTCTATGATCTTAAAATCGGACTGATAATTAATTCTCATAACTATAATATTGATGTTACATCGTCTATCTCCTCGGCTGTCAGGTAGCTGGATAAGTCAACACTTCCGCCACCTCCTGTCGTGCCAGTGGCACTCCATGTTCCCTTTGTCTTGCATTGATATATAGGACCCGGTATGGTGTTACCCACAACAGCCCAGTCACCCACAACAGGAGATGGAACAGCCGCTTTCAGCGATTCAAGAGTGGGAAACAATCCCTTGTTGCGGATACTGTTCTGCTTGACCTTCTCCACTTCGGTGGAAGTCTTGCTAAAGTTGTTGTTAAGACGGTCTGCCGCCTCACTCCAAGTTCCCGTTTTGTTAATACTATTCAGTTCCATATCACTTCATTTTATTTGGGCAACATGTTCTGATCCCATACAATCTCAGAACCTTTAACCATAATTATGCGTCCTCCCATTATCTGGGTCTGATATATATAACCGTCACTTCCTTTTTGTTCGACAACCATACTGTCCGGGCGGAAATACAAAACATCACTATTGGAAGGGTCATTCATAAAAATACGGGGAACCATACCGTTCAATCCATATTGAAGAGATATGTCCAAAAGCGAATTACCATCATCATCATGAATATCAATTGACGGTCTTCCATATTCATCTTCAGGAAATATGGTTATCTCATAACCTGACGGTGAGGAAACCTTCACTTTCCCGACAAATTCAGGATTTCCATCTGCATCCCATTTGATGTTCCCATTGGCAAGCTGCCCGGAACCATCCTCATTCAACAGTATCTTACCATTGGCTATTTCAACTTTTCCCCGGAAATATCCGCCCAAAGCATAGATATATCCTCTCAAGAATACATCACCGCCATGAGTGGCAACGAAGTTTGCCATGTTCGCCCATTCCGCATCCGTAGGCTGGTAATTAGGATCATTACGGAACCTCATCACGGTAAGAATCGCCTGTTCAAGTTTTCCTCCTGCCCAAAACGCCACATCATCATCATCATTGTATATGCCGCTAACTCCGGCTGTGACCTTCTGTAACTTGCCATCCTTGTAGTTGCCTAGTTGGATCATATTGGCAAGGATCAGACCGCCAAGGATATCCACAGAACCATCCTTGATAGCACTGGCGATATAATTGATTGACTGAAAACCGGCTGTTGCCTTGTCGTTATCCAAAATGGACGGTTTCCAGTCTGTGGCGATGGTTCCACGCTCTAGCTGAAGGTCACAAACGGTTGCGGTACCACTGATGAGAAATATACCACTGCCATTGAAGGTAATCTTATGGGTATATCTTTGATAAGAGGATGTGAGAGGTTGAGAAACACTGAAAGAGCCGCACGAAACAGACACAGACGTACCCTTTGCTTTATAACTGATAACATAACTTTCCCCTTTGATTAATGATACGGACTGGGACAAACTACCGATTGCAGCAGAGTACCCGGAGCCGGCATCACTGTCCGCAGATACGGTAGCCACACCCGTCCAATATTCCAATTGCTTGCTAAAAAGTTCGGTATCCGCCGATAACTCGGTAGCGGCAGACAGGTCCTCTGTCTCATAATCTCCGGTAAACCCGGAATTGCGCAACAGATTGACACTTCCGACAGCCGCATTGTCTATCGCATCCTTGGCCTCTTGGGCAAGATCTGCCGCCGCCTGTATCTCATCCGGCAGACCTTCCATGTTACGCCATCCGGTGGAGCCTTTTTCGATGTGGAACATACCCTTGATATCAACACCTTTATCCTGAGTGTATTCCATGTAAGTGGTCCGGTCCTTGTCACCAATATACGTATCTCCGTACACCTTCATCCGGGCCTTGCCGGTAGACCTGTCAAAATCAAAAGAAATGACATCTTTCCCGGTCAAGGTAAAATCATTAATACCCTGATACATGATGATGGACGGAGAAACTTCGTTCACCGAAGAGAGAATTATCGCCGCCTGTCTGGTGATATCGGTCTTATGGCCTAATCCCACGATATCATCACCTGCCACCGGAACATCATTCTCGACATTAGGATCACACACGGTCTTGGACAGGTCTATATAATTCTCACCTACTGCTGTGACCAACCGCCAGTAATAGCGGTTGCCGACATGATGCGAAATGCCTGTCTTGATATTGCACTCCTGTGCGATGGCGAGAGATCCCGGAGTAAACTGGTTCTCTATCTCAATTCCGTCTTCCTCTTCCTTGAAATAACAACGGTAGACATCATCCAACTCATCCACACGGTTGCATTTCATACCTGCATGGGAAATCACCTGCTCGCCACCTACATACGTCTTCTTCTTTACTTCAAGCTCGTCAAAAACGGCTTTGACCTTGACATACAGATAATCAACAACAGCCTGTGACATACCGTTCTCAAGCACAGTGATTCCACTACCGTTTTTACCAATCAAAAGACCTTTCAAGAAAGTGATAAGACCGTTGGCGGTGTCGCTATTTATCTTCGAGATAAAATAACGGGATATTCTGCCAAGAATGTCTGACACGTTGAGAGAGGTTCCTATCCGTTCACCTATGATATCTCCGGCTATCTCTGTAATTGTGCTTCTTAAAGCGGAAACATTGGCGGACAGCTTATCTGTTAGCTCCACAGATATATCATACAGGCAATTCTTATCCGCCTTACAAGTGAATGAGTTCACATACATGAAGTATTCCTTGTCATTATACTTTATGTATATACGTGAATTTTCATTTAGCATACTGGCTAAATGGTTGTTGTCAGCAAGGAAAACACGTGAGAAACTTACGGAAAAAGAGAACTTCTCATCGTTGTTTTCAGACATATACTTTATCAACGCCTCATCTAATCTTTTCTCGGCAGCAAGCACAAGAGATTTCGGCATTTTAATACCTGTAATCACAAACTTATCCCCAACAGAAGGTTTATAGTTATTTGTGGCATTAGGCATAACAACCCCGAAAGTTGTATTGTCCTTTTTTACCGCAATCCAAACCTCATTTGTAGAAGTGTTTTGTTGGCTTTCTACATATTGGGATGTTTGTGAAGTAACCTTCTGTTCAAAATCTCCTGCCGGCAAGTCCCCGGAAGAATCTACCAATACAGGATTGAATGCCCTTCCCGGTTCATTGTCCTTATAGGTAACTCCTATTTCAAACTCGCAAGCAGCACAATTACCCGTAGTCATATTGATTACAGCCGTACCACCTTCCAAACCTTGTTCGAACAGGTTAAAACCGTAATCCCCATTATATATATGTAATTTTATGTAGAAATAAGAATGTACATACTCATCCGTGCCATTGAATATATTATTCCCTTCTCCTGTTCCAAGTTCGTCACTATCGTTAGCATCAAAAGCAATATCCGCAATCTCACCAAATAACTGTCCCGAAGCATTTGTTACATTTTCTATGGTAGGCTTTATATCGCTGAAATCTACCTTTATCTCTTTTACTTTTTTAGAAGAATATGTATTTTTGAAAGAATAGTAATCATTTGTACCGGGTATCTTATACGTGTCGTTAAGCGCATTGTAGAATCTTTCCGCTCCATTTGTTTGTCTGTAAATGGAAGGCATAAGGTTTTGCGTGCGTTCTATAGTACCTTTTTCATCATCATTCGGATAGTAGAAAGGAATGTTGTCAGAACTTCCAACACCAGTAACGCGATTAACGATCTTATAATTGGCGTTTGTCTTTTTAATTGATACAAGCCCTTTCTTGTACTCGAAGGGAGTAGAAATTACATTCTCTGTATATCCTATGTGACAAACCTTACCTACAAAGTAATAAGGAAGTTCGTATATGGTATATATGGACTGTAACGCTTCTGCAAGGTACACACTGTCAAGAGAAACAAGTTTGCTTTCAGAAGTAATATCTTCATCAATCACTACCGAATATCCGATACCCGATTTTGCCATTGAAGCGTTAAGGCGACCAACAAACTCGTTTATATCCCCCATGAACTTGACGGAAGTGGAATTGGAGTGATACGTGTCTTCTCCGGCTGTCACCACGTCCATGAAATATACGTTCTCCAGCACGATACGTTCTGAAACGAATTGAAGCTCATGCTTGTACATGATACTCTTGTTGTCCTTTGAGGATGTAGGCACTTGGTCAATATAATATTTTTCCCCCCTAAACTCAACAAATTCTTCTCCTGTCCATAGTTCGTCTAAGCATGAAGGATAGTTCAGTGTAGCGGTCAGTGTGGGAGTTCCTGCCATACGTTGTGCCGTATAGGTGTACTCACCTAATTTTGCAGGCATATCAGCATTCGGAAATTTTACTTTACTTCCTTGCGTATCAAGCTTTAAAATGTACAGACTTTCCTTTTCCATTTATTCTTTTACCACATCAATTTGTTCCGTAACTCCTTTGTCCTTTTTTTGCTGTTTCTCCAACAGCTTTTGAGCCTCTTCCTTCTCCTTTGCTATACGTTGTTCTTCATCGGGAACGGATTCGGTGTTTTTCTCAATGGCTGTTTTTGTGGAAAGAATGCCGGCTTGCTTCATTGAGATAAGTATGTTATTATACTCCGTTGCGCTGAACGGCTGCCAAATCTTGAACTTGCAGCTTACACGGAGTTTCTTAAACTCGGTAACGGCATTGGAATTTTCTCCTTTGTTCACAAGCTCCTTTGCAAGCCCTTCCTTGAACAGGCGCATCATCTTGTCGGCGAAATTCTGCCACTCGATAACACCCTGTTGGGCGTTCTTCAAGTCCAGGTCACGGGTAAGCGTGATAGCCAGTGCGCTTATGTCACCACTTGACTTTACATCTTTCGGCAAAAGGAAAGTGCAGGATGTATTTATCTGTATCTTCTCGAACAAATCTTGCAGACTGTCAAGCATACCTTGCGGACTGGGCGGTGCTTTGAACTCTGCACTTCCGTTACCGTCCATTGACTTGTCTTGCAAAATGATACTTCCAGCAAGTTTCTTTGTCGTTTCTGACAAATTGCCTTTAATATACAGAATGCCCCAGCCATTCCGTTTCTGAATGACAAAGAAGATGTTATAGATAATCTCGTAAACCTCAATAAGGCTTTGACCGTTGTTCCACGCCACATCACCACGTTTGGTGCACAATGGTATCTCGCTGAAACCGTGCTCAATCGGAGTTTCCCTTACAAAACCGTCCTCTGCGGCTTCTTCACCGTCTCTTGGCGTGTGCATACGGTACATGTAGGTATCATCGTAGCTGTCAATATATTCCACACCGTGTAGATACTAATTGAAAAGTGCGCTGTATTCTAATTGAAAAGAGCTCCATCCAT
>OJME01002321.1_pt1 | contig 13038 bp, 8 predicted proteins | sample 1597151 | NCBI WGS metagenome assembly OJME01 (sample SAMEA2452118, study PRJEB22498) | human gut metagenome | biome: human feces; feature: human gut; material: feces | place: Australia | collected 2012
CCGGTCCGATATTTTTCTGTACACCGCCATAAATCACGCCATACTTTGTGACATCTACCGGTTCTGACAAAAAGCAGGAAGATACATCTGCAACTAATGTCTTACCCTTTGTGTTTGGCAGCTCTTTGTATTTCGTACCATAAATTGTGTTATTTTCACAAATGTATACATAGTCGGCATCTTCGGAGATCGGCAGATCCGAACAGTCTGGGATGTACGAGAATGTTTTATCCTCGGAGGAAGCGATCTTATTCGCTTTACCATATTTGGAAGCTTCCTGCCATGCCTTCTTTGCCCATTGTCCGGTTACAATGTAATCAGCAACCTTGTTCTTCATCAGATTCATCGGAATCATTGCAAACTGCTGTGAAGCACCTCCCTGAAGGAAGAGTACCTTGTAGTTATCCGGAATATTCATCAGATCACGCAGATCCTGCTCTGCGGTCTTGATAATATTATCATACACTTTTGAGCGATGACTCATTTCCATAACGGACATGCCGGAACCCTGATAATCCAACATCTCATCTGCTGCTTCCTGCAATACTTCCTCTGGCAATACTGCCGGTCCTGCTGAAAAATTATAAACTCTGCTCATTTTTCTCCTCATTTCTGTATACGCATATTTTTATTGAATTTTTGCGGCGCATACTACGCAAAAACCAAAACGGTCCGGGAATCCCCTTTCCTTTTGTCACTTTGTAAATATATGAAACCCTGCTATGTATCATGAATATCAAAACATTCAACTCTTCCACCAAAGCCTACTCGAACTTCGTGTCAGACTATACCAGGATTAACACGCTTACTGCTGTTTTTGCAAATCTTTCTCATCAAAACAGTCTTCTAAGTTCTTACCCGGTGCAACCATCGGGAATACCTTATCATCACTCTCGATCACAACCTCGATCACAACCGGACCTTTTGTAGAAAGTGCTTCTTTGATTGCTCCCTCAACCTCTTCCTTCTTTGTAACTCGGATCGCTTTCACCCCAAGTGCCTCAGACAGTTTAATATAATCAACTTTGTCATTCAGTACCGTCTGCGAATAACGTTTTCCATAGAATAACGTCTGCCACTGGCGAACCATTCCAAGCACCTGATTGTTAATAATAACCTCAATAATCGGAATGTTATAACGGCTTGCAGTTGCTAACTCATTCATGTTCATGCGGAAGCATCCATCTCCGGCAATGTTAATAACACGTTTATCCGGACAGCCGACCTGTGCACCCAGTGATGCACCCAATCCATATCCCATTGTTCCAAGGCCACCGGAAGTAATCAGTGTGCGTGGATGTGTATAGTGGTAATACTGCGCCGCCCACATCTGATGCTGACCGACTTCCGTACAAATGATCGTCTTATCACTGTCTGTCAACTCGTCCAACTTCTCCATAACATATGGACAAGTCAATCCCTCCTCAGAATAAGTCATTGGCAGTGCATCCTTTCTTGCCATCACCTTATCCATCCACTCTTTATGATACATCTGTTCCATGCGCTCATTCATACGCTCCAAAACAGCTTTCACATCACCAATAATGCTCATATCAACCGATACATTCTTGTTGATCTCCGCTTCATCAATGTCAATCTGAATGATCGTTGCATTCTTCGCATAGTTTGCCGTATTGCCTGTCACACGATCAGAGAAGCGGGAACCAACAACTACCAGTGCATCGCACTCTGAAACACTTAAATTGGCAGTCTTCGTTCCATGCATTCCAAGCATTCCCACATATCGGTCATCGGTACCCGGAAATGCACCTTTACCCATTAACGTATCCGTTACCGGTGCGTCTACTTTTTCCACAAATTCCTTAAGTTCTTTATCCGCACCTGAGATCACAGCGCCGCCACCAACGAATACCATCGGTTTCTTGGCATTGCGCAGTACCTTGATTGCCTCATCAATAACAGCATCGTCAATATTTTCTGTGCTGCGTTCGATCTCTTCCGGAACTTTCGGCTCATATTCAGCTTTGTCACTCGTTGCATTTTTCGCAATATCGATCAAGACCGGACCCGGTCTGCCGGATTTTGCGATCGTAAAGGCACGACGGATCGTATCAGCCAATTTATCAACTTCCTTTACCAGAAAGCTGTATTTCGTAATCGGCATTGCCACTCCGGCAATATCAATTTCCTGGAAAGAATCTTTACCCAGTAACGCCTTGCCAACGTTACATGTAATAGCAACCAATGGAACAGAATCCATATAAGCTGTCGCAATTCCGGTAACTAAATTAGTTGCTCCGGGTCCGCTTGTTGCCATACATACACCGACTTTACCTGTTGCTCTGGCATATCCATCTGCTGCATGAGATGCTCCCTGCTCATGAGATGTAAGGACATGTCTAATTTCATCCTGATGACGATATAATTCGTCATATATGTTCAGAATAGCACCACCCGGATAACCGAATACTGTGTCTACCCCTTGTTCTTTCAAACATTCTATCACAATCTGTGAACCTGTTAATTGCATGACTTTCCTCCACTCTTCTACTGAATCTGTAAAATTGCTCCCTTATCTGCTGATGTAACCATCGACGCATAGCGTGCCAAATAACCACTCTTGACCTTCGGCTCTCTTGGCTGCCATTTTGCACGGCGCTCTGCCAAAACTTCATCAGAGACTTTGACATTGATCGTATTTGCCGGGATATCAATTGCAATAATATCGCCTTCTTCGACTAAAGCGATCGGACCGCCAACGGCTGCCTCTGGAGAAATATGTCCAATACTTGCTCCACGCGATGCACCGGAAAATCTTCCGTCTGTGATCAATGCTACACTAGAGCCAAGTCCCATACCAGCAATTGCAGAAGTCGGATTCAACATCTCACGCATTCCGGGACCACCCTTAGGTCCCTCATAGCGGATAACTACTACGTCTCCGGCAACGATCTTGCCACCCTTGATAGCCGCAATAGCGTCTTCCTCGCAGTCGAACACACGTGCCGGACCTTCATGTACCATCATCTCCGGAACTACTGCAGAACGTTTTACCACGCCGGAATCCGGTGCGATATTACCTCGCAGTACTGCAATTCCGCCAGTCTCGCTATATGGATTGTCAATCGGACGGATAACTTCCGGATTGCGGTTGACACAATCTTTAATATTCTCTCCTACCGTCTTACCGGTAGCAGTAATAAGTTCTGTATTTAATAAGCCCTTCTTGCTCAGCTCATTCATAACAGCATAAATGCCGCCTGCTTCATTGAGCTCTTCCATATATGTATGTCCGGCCGGTGCCAGATGACACAGGTTCGGTGTCTTTGCGCTGAGTTCATTGGCAATATCAAGATTGATCTCAACACCTGCTTCATGGGCAATGGCAGGAAGATGGAGCATTGTATTGGTAGAACATCCCAGGGCCATATCCACTGTCAGTGCGTTCATAAATGCCTTCTCTGTCAGGATATCTCTCGGACGGATATTCTTTCTGTACATTTCCATAACCTGCATACCTGCATGTTTTGCAAGACGGATACGCTCGGAATATACAGCAGGGATGGTTCCGTTTCCTTTCAGACCCATACCAAGAACCTCTGTCAGACAGTTCATGGAGTTTGCTGTGTACATACCGGAACAGGATCCACAGGTAGGACATGTTTTCATTTCACATTCTGTCAGACCCTCTTCATCAAGTTTGCCTGCTGCATAAGCACCAACTGCTTCGAACATGCTGGAAAGACTTCTCTTCTGTCCTTTTACATGTCCTGCAAGCATCGGTCCGCCGCTGACAAAAATTGTAGGAATATTAACTCTCGCCGCTGCCATTAAAAGACCCGGAACATTCTTATCACAGTTAGGAAGCATTACAAGTCCGTCGAACTGATGTGCAAGCGCCATACACTCTGTCGAATCGGCAATCAAATCTCTTGTCACAAGTGAGTACTTCATTCCCGTGTGTCCCATCGCAATACCATCGCACACTGCGATAGCCGGAAACACTCTAGGTGTACCGCCAGCCATTGCAACCCCGAGCTTTACAGCCTCGACCAATTTATCAATATTCATATGACCCGGAACAATCTCATTGTAGGAGCTGACGATGCCGATAAGCGGTCTGTTCATCTCCTCCTCTGTAAGTCCCAGCGCATTAAACAGGGAACGATGTGGAGCCTGCTGTGTTCCCTTGAAAACTGCATCACTTCTCATAATATACTAATCCTCTTTTCTGAGCGATCTGTTACGAAGAAATAATAAGAAATTCACGAATGTGACTTCTAATCTGCCATAAAAGCAATTCATTTTCGCTCTGAAACAAATTGCATGTATAAAAATAGATAACTATTATCTGCACTACAGATAAAAGATTGATTTATTATAGCACACTTTCAGACTTTAATCTACTGAATTTTTAAAATATAGATATAAAATACTATTTTTATCTTTCATAACTATCACTCACATAAATTCTATACTAATTGCAATACTGCCTCACAGCAGCATACAACAATAACAGCCTTATATTTTCCGCATTATACTCTTTCGGCAATCAAATCACCCATCTGTGTAGTACTTACCTGCTTCATGCCATCCGCCATGATATCGACTGTCCTGTAGCCCTCTGAGATAACGCTCTTGACCGCAGCCTCAACTGCAGCCGCCTCCTTGTCAAGATCGAATGAGTAGCGCAGCATCATAGCCGCTGAGAGAATTGTCGCAATAGGATTTGCCTTGTCCTGACCTGCAATGTCAGGCGCTGCACCATGGCTAGGCTCATAGAGCCCCAGTCTGCCTGCTCCGAGGCTCGCCGATGAGAGCATTCCGATGGAGCCTGTTATCATGCTCGCCTCATCCGAAAGAATATCGCCGAACATATTCTCCGTGAGAACCACATCGAACTGCGCCGGATCCTTCACAAGCTGCATCGCACAGTTGTCGACAAGCATATCCTCAACCTTAACCTCAGGATAATCCTTAGAAACCTCGGCAACAATCTTTCTCCAGAGTCTCGATGTGTCAAGGACGTTAGCCTTGTCAACACTGATAATATGCTTATTTCTCTTCATCGCAATCTCGAATGCCTTGATTGCAATTCTTCTTATCTCATTCTCATCATACTTGAGTGTATCCACCGCCGTCACAACACCATTAACTTCCTTGGTGTTTCTCTCTCCGAAATAGAGACCACCTGTGAGCTCTCTGACGATAATCATATCAAAGCCCTTATCAGCAACCTCCTCCTTGAGAGGACATGCACCCTTAAGCTCGCTGTACAGGTATGCAGGTCTTAAATTGGCAAATAGCTCAAGTCCCTTCCTGATTGCAAGAAGTCCCGCCTCCGGTCTCTTATCAGGAGGAAGCTCATACCAGCTGTCCACTCCTACCCTTCCGCCAACGGCTCCTAAAAGAACCGCATCAGATGCCTTTGCCGTTGCGAGCGCTTCCTCCGTGAGAGGAACTCCGTACGCATCTATTGAACAGCCACCCATAAGCACTTCCTTATATGTAAATCTGTGTCCATATTTTTCTGCCACCCTGTCAAGAACCTTTCTTGCCTCACGCACAATCTCAGGTCCGATTCCGTCTCCCGGAATAAGTGTAACATTAAATTCCATAACATACCTCCAAATCACTGCCGCGCTTATGTATCCGGCTGTCTATTTTGCTTTTCTAATTATGGTACATCAAGTTATTTTTATTTTCAAGTTACGATTATAACATATATTTAGTTAAAATACATCAAGAATTATGCAGTTGTTTTATACTATTCATAAAGTGAATCCAGTGTAAGTAACAGTACATCACCATCAGACAAGGATTTAAACCAATCCGTATACCCGGATAATGAAAATAAAATATACTTTGAAACCTTATATTTTGCAGCTATAAGCTTTCCCCGCCTAATCAAAGTATCATAGATTCCCTTGTCAATTTTTTCATTTTTAAATTTACATTCCCCGACAATTGCTTTTCTATCTATCTCCGATATAGCAACAACATCTATATCTGCGGATTGTGATTTTACATTGCCATCCTTATCCGTAATATTTTCAACACCCCACCATGTACCTACCGAAGTGACAAAACAGCCATACTCACCCTTTATCCCCTGCGCAAAGGTATAATATCTGCACATGTCCTCAAACACAGCTCCCATAAAGGAATGTAAAACCGGCTTTACCACTTTTTGATAATAAATCTCTCCCTGCCCCATCTCAATTACACTGGTAGCCTTTGGAATAAATTCATACCAGAACTTAAACATATAATCTTTTAATACATACTGTGTTTTCTTTTTATTCTTCTCATCTGTTATACATTTTTTCTTTTCTATAAGACCAACACCTATCAATTTTTCCAACGAATATAATACTGTGGTTTCTTTTTCTCCAATCTTACCTGCAATGATATTGAGCGAATTTTCTCCATTTGCAATCTGTTCAATAATATTATTTACAATAGCAATATCGGAAAATTCCTGTGTCAACAGGTTTCTGGTTTCATCATACAGATACCCATCCGTCCTGAAAAACAGCTTTACAATATTTTCGTCAATGCTTCTTTCCGGGTCTATCATTGAAAGATACTTTGCAACGCCACCGGTAATCCCATAGCAGACTGCCTTATCCTCATTTGAATAATTCGGAACGAATTCTGCTGCCTCCAGATAACTGAATGCCTCCAACCTTATTTGTGAATCACGCCTTCCAAACAGAGGGCTTTTTTCGCTGAGGACATTATTCTCCATAAAACTTAATACCGAACCACACAGGATAATTTTGATATTTTTATCACTCCACACTGTATCTATATATTTCTGCAATATAGATAAAAGAGCCTCATCCCTTTCAGCCCAATATGGCAGTTCATCTATTACAAGAACCACCTTTTTATCTTCCATATTCTTGTTGATAAAATCAAAAACCGACTCTATAGTATTAAAGCTGACATTCTCCACACCCGGCATAAATAGTTCCAACACCTGTTTTGAAAACAATTCCAGATTTCTTTTTTTTCCGACCTTTGTTGCTGTATAAAAAATTGCTTTTTTATCCTTGACAAACTCTGCAATAAGTGTAGATTTACCGATACGTCTACGACCATATATGACAGTCATACCAATCCCATCTCTATCATAAAATTCTTTTAATGAAGCTAATTCTCTTTCTCTGCCGATGAACATATACAGCACCTCCCAAAATATTTAATTCAGATTCATTTTATTAAAATCAATTTGAATAAAATAAATCTGAATTAAATATATCATATAATATTATGCCTGACAATCAATTTTTCATACACAAAAAAACACCTTCAGTGCCACCATAGCACCAAAGGTGTTTTTTATAATGCCTGTCCGCTATAACAAATAAGCTTACTTCTCCGGCTTCTCAACCTGTACGATAGCTGTCTTCTGCATAGGGATACGGCAGTTCTTGTTGTTACCGAACTCTACGATTACAACGTCATCTGTGATATCGAGAACAACTCCATAGAAACCGCTTGTTGTGAGAACGCTGTCGCCAACCTCCATTGAGGCAAGTGTCTCATTGAGCTGCTTCTGCTGCTTCTTCTGTGGACGGATTGCGATAAAGTACATAAGTACAACGAAGAAAATAATATATCCTACTAATAAAAGGATTGATGAAGCTCCGCCTGCTGCTGACTCTAATAATACCATTTTTTCCTCCTTGACCGGAAATATTTTGTGTGAACCGGCTAAAACTTATATCATTATATATGATATGGGGGATATTTGCAATTAAAAAATAATAAACTATTTATCCTTCAAGCAGCTTGGGACAGGTGTCAGACCCCGGTGTCCCATTTCTGGGACACCGGGGTCTGACACCTGTCCCAATTCTGCCGCCTTGTTGAATAGAGACAGAATTTTTTCTTCATTGTATTCGCTTGTATACTGTAAAACTCATTGACCGAATTATTTTATTTCAAATCTGTAAAAATAATTTTTTTCACTACATCTTTTTTTCAAAACATCTCATCTTCTATTTTCTCTCATCAAGCATAAGCTGTACCCTGTTTTGGATTACCTCTATAGTTTCATCAATCGTCTTGGTATTCTCCATAAACTGTCCCGCTTCCTCGCATACAATCGCTATACAGTCACGCTCCAGATCATTATAAAACACTGCATTTTTTATAGCAGTCCTGACCTCGTCTACCTGCCCGGTTGTCATTGGCTCTACAGGTCTTCCATTAACATATGTCACATCCGCTATTTTATCTCCATTCTCATCCAGTACATAATTTCCATCAGAATCCTTAAGATACTCTGTCTCAACCTCCTTAGCAAGCGTTGCCTCCAATGCTTCCTTTCCGGTAACGAACTGCACACTCTCGCTCTCTATAAATGCCCTCGACAGTACTGCCTCAAGAAATTCCCATGCAGCATCCTTATATTCAGAAGCAGCCGTTATCGCAACAAGGCTTCCATAAGACATTATACCTGCACTTACTCTTTCATTTCCACTTGGAAAACCTATAAGCTTTAATTGCCTTCCGACTCCGTTCTGCCATTCAAGCTTCTCAAAATCGCGTGCAGAATATATGTATTTTCTCCATACTACGTTATCCCCTGCTGCACTCCTCTCTTCCCCGCTTAAGGTTACCGGTGTGATATTGAGTGCATTAATTCTGTTTAATATATCTCTGAAGCGTTCATTATCAAAATCGGCGGTTCCCTCATCAAAATCAACAAAACCATATATTCCATTCAGCATTGCCATATCCATAATACATTTTTTGGAATCTTCTGCAGTCCAGCCCGGCTCAATATAAAGCTGGGGATTTTGTTCACAGTAATCTAAGAATTCTTCTATGGTCCAGGATTCTGTGTCCCCTATTGAATCTGCAGGCACAGCCAGAGTATAGAATGAAAAATCCGTAGGAAATGTATATAAATCTCCATCAATCGTAAAATCCTCCACAACCCGCTCAATAATTCCGGTCAAATCAACTATATCGCTCTTTTCTATATACGAATTTATACCTTCAAGATAGCCCTTGCTTACATATTCCTTCAATGTGTCCTTGCTTGCACCTGATAAAACCTCCACTATATCTGGTGCATCCGTACCCGCAAGTGAAGCATTTATCTGATTCTGTCTTGTATCACTGTCATCACTGTATTTACCAGCTTTAATAATGTACTCCTTATTAGATTTATTAAAAGAAGAAACATAACTAGCATATTTACTGCTTGTTGTCAGCGTTGCAATACATAACTCCTGTTTTTTTACTTCATCCTCATTATCTGCCTTCTTTGTAAGGCTTACTATCTCAATTCCATTTTCACCTTCATTTACAAATATATAAGAACTATCATTAATCTTTTCTACCGAACAGAGATTTATTCCAATCAAATCATAATCCGCTAAATCAATAACCGTCTGATTATCACTGTCGTTAACATAACAGTTCAGTTTTCCGTTTTCCACATAAAAAATATTATTATAACAATTTAAAAGCTTAACCTGCTGCGGGAAGCTTTTTACCTTCTCTGTATCCTTACCGTTCTCCAAAATCACATATAAATTCTTTTCTTTACCTGAAAATGTTGAAAAATATACTTTATCCTCCGGTACTACGAACACATTCGTAATAATTTCATTTACATTATACTCCTGCTTAAGCTCCCCCGCTTCTGAGTAAACATACAGACTGCCCTGTGAGGCAATATATATGTTATCTCTGCTGTCTGCAGCCATAGCGTAAACATCTGAATTGTCATCCGGCATGGCAAGCTCAGTCTGTGAAATATATTTTCCAAAGATATCATAAACCTTAACCATTGTCGTGTTTTCGAGATTATTTCTGACTATAACAAAAATTTTATCCTGCCCTGACACAGCCAGATTGAGAATTACTTCATTCTCATCCGTAATGTTATCTAATACTTTTTCCCCTGAAATCTTATTGTATTTAACGACATTCTTACTATCTGCGTCCTTATAAATAACATTCTGCTTAATAAGCTGATAATTGACATCCTCACTCTGCCCAGCCTGTATGGTTTCATACGAAGCAGAATACCCGGCATTCTTTTCTTTATTACATGCTGACAATGTAATTGCTGCCAGAAACAAAATAACTGTAATAAGCTTTTTGTTCATTTTCTTTTCCCCCATATTCAATTATTATCTAAAATATATGCTCGCATAAAAGCGAGCATATATCAATTTGTTCATAAATATATTAAATTCATCTTTTGAAGCTCTTATATTCTCTTTAATCACCTTCTTCGTCTAAATTTTTATTAAATATACCTTTCTCCCCATCTGTGCTCTTACACAGTTTACTATCAATAGTACGACTTATATTATACAGCCGTCCTTTTATTCAGTCATATTTTTACTATTTTCATGGATTCGTTAAAATTTGTCAGGCTTTCTTCTATTTTTTCTCGTCAAGGTACAACTGTACCCTGTTTGGGATTTTCCTGCCTATCTTTCTTTATCACCGTGACATTCTCTCACCAAGATACAGTTCAACCCTTCCCTTCAGGTTTGAAATAACCTTATCCGCATCCATGTCTCCCTCAAAATAATTTACCAGTTCCTCCGCCATAACATCATTAAGTTCAACCGGAAGACTGCTATCAGGTGTGGACTTTTCAATTAAGTCAAGCAGAAGTTTTCTGTCCTTGTCATAATCAAGCTGTTCTTCTTCAATATTTACAACCGGCAGTCCCATAATATAACACGACACCTTTGTATCAATCTCACTTAACTGATGTTCGAATACATCCTTTCGCACACTTATATCAAAATCATCACTTTCTGAGGCTTCGAGCTGTTCTTTGTAGGAAAGCATAAGCTTGATAAACGAATGTGCAATACGTTTTTCCTCATCGCCGGCATTGTCCCTTACAGCCAGCATGGAAGTCGGTGCCATGTAATGCCCATTTCCATCCTCACAAGGATATCCGATAAAATTAACATCATCACCCATAAGTAATCGAAGGTACGGTATATCAAGTGGTTTTTTAATTTCTACATCAAGGCACAGCATGCTGCCATCTAAAAGATTTTCATATTTTCCGTTTGTTCCCTGATACTGCTTTCCCAATTCTATAACATTACGAAACGCTTCCGTATCAAAGGATGTTGTGCCATTCACAGAATCAATAAAATAATTATCTTTGAGACCATGCATGAAATACTTCAAAACAAAAGCTGTACCATCATCCATAGAATTTCCATAAAAAATTGATTTCAATGAATCCTTCCTGTCATCTATGCATTTAATGAACTCCTCATAGTTCCACCCATCCATGTCCTTCATTGCGGTGATAACCGTTCTTATGCGGAAGTTGGTCACGACACCATAGAACTTATCATCGACCCTCCCCATGTTAACAGCTTCCGGAATAAGTTCATCGGTAATTCCCATCTGGTCAAATATATCATCCAATGGCTCCCAGTATTTTGTCATATCTTCGAACTCCACAAGGGCAGTGTCTATTATTACAGGACCTTCTCCCGCAGTCAGCTCAGTAAGCATTTTCTGGTCATCATACTGATATTCTGTCAAATTTATCCGATAAGCAGGATACATTCTGTTAAAATCCGCAACTGCTGCACTATAGGCATTCTTATTCCAATGATCAACAGCAAATGTTATACTCTTAACCTCGACCTCCTGTGTCGTAGGTTCAAGGTGCACAAATCCGTATCCCTTAGAATCACTGTACAGTACATTTATCCCCTGTTCCTGCGAGCCGGACACAGTCTCAGCATTTGATACCCTTATACCATGATTTTTCCACAGATACAGAGTCTGTGTATTGCCATCAGAAGTATTTTTTTAATAAACACCATCTTTATCTGCAAAAAGGATATTATTTTCATCCCAGTATGTAAAGCATCCGCCATAGCCTTCAAGTTTTTCAAGCCTTGTCTCACTTGCAGCTACAGAATCAACCATGAATATTTCACCACTATTCCATAATGCAACCGTGCCATCACCAAGTGGATTTAGTGACACATTTTCTTCATTATCGAGTTCTATTTCCCAAAGCAGCTTCCCATCTGCGGAAACTATACAATAATGGCAGGAGTAAGAGTACTCTTCCTCCTGTTTTGAGTAAATGAGATGAACATTACCATCCTTATCCTCTGACATGGAAAGCGGAGTCACATAATCTGACACAAAGAAATCCAAATCCACCCGGCTGACTTCACTCATATCTTCGTCAAGCTCGCAGATTACATACTTAAAGCCATGAGGAGTGTTTTCGGCAGGCTCCGAGCTGAATGCCACATAGTGCTCACTTGCCCAGATACTTCCTATTCCTGTCACCTGCTTTTCAAAGCCTTCTGTGATTCTGATTGATTTTTTCTCTCCACCAGAGCCAATATATACCATCTCATCCCAGCAGTTAACCCTATCCCCATCTATGAAAAAATGTTTTTTTAATGCTGCAGCATGCTGCATTCCCATTGCCGCCATGGAATTGCCACCGGATATATCACTCTTAAGCTCCTCAAATGACAGGGCTGTCGGCATTCCTGTTGCACTGTACAAATCTCTGGAATTATCCTGCCAGACCAGCTCTGGAGAAATAAAACTATCAACCTGGGGGGTTGTTTCATCGGTCTCCACTTCCTGCAATTGTCCATCTGCCCTGTGACAGCCACAAATCAAAACAGATGCAAAAATAATAATGATAATGTTCTTTCTCATATTCCCTCTCCTCACTCAAACCTGTAATAAATATTTACAAAATAAAGCATATCTCTGATTTTACATAATTTAACTAAATCCGAATTAATTGCCGAATTATTAATTATGGTGTGCCGAATGTAATTTTTTATTAAATATACCTTTCTTCCCATCTGTGCCCTTACACAGTTTACTATCAATAGTACGACTTATATTATATAACTGTTTCTTTTTTTAGTCAAGTGCTTTCATTATTTTCATGGATTCGTTAAAATTTGTCAGGCTTTCTTCTATTTTTTCTCATCAAGATACAACTGTACCCTGTTCTGTATTATCGCAGCAGCCTCAGCAGCACTACTCTGACCTGAAATGAAGCTCATAGCCTCCTCA
>OJME01002347.1_pt1 | contig 12925 bp, 10 predicted proteins | sample 1597151 | NCBI WGS metagenome assembly OJME01 (sample SAMEA2452118, study PRJEB22498) | human gut metagenome | biome: human feces; feature: human gut; material: feces | place: Australia | collected 2012
ACTGTTTAAAGCTGCTGAAGAAAACGCTAAATGGCGTTACAACAGCTACAAACGTCTTGCCAGAGAAAACTGGGGAGCTGATACAGCTGAATAATAAGTAGAAATACTTTGTACATAATAAAAGGCAGGAATCCTGGAAACAGATTCCTGCCTTTTTTGTTTATATCTTAGAAGTAACGATTACTTCTCACGAAGATATTCATTAAAACTCTAAAGATATGATCGGATTTGTTATTTGGATTATCGGTTTGATACTGACTTTCAGAGCTGCCATAGAGATTTGGAATATAAATGCGGCTGTAGAGAAAAGACTTATAGCGATTGTATTAATCGTTCTTACCAGCTGGCTGGGACTACTTTTCTACTACTTCTATGGTAAAGAAAGAATGGCGGGATGGTTGAAGTAGTGTTTGCATATCAATCTTTCTCAGGAATCCAACTGTTCACCAGTTCCTGATGTTCTTCCATCCATTGACGGGCAGCCTGTCTTTCCGTTGTCTGCGCCTCTTCCAGAGCAGTCATTAAGGAGCTGATTTCCGCATCTGTCAGACGAATGTTGCCCAAAAGTTCGGCAGCAAAAGGGTCTTTCTCGCTAAAACCTTTCCATGCTATGGTATGAATGGATTCCGTATTTCCATATATCAGCTTCGGGTCCTGAAGAACTTTCAGCTTGAAACGGTCGAACATCCAGTGAGGCGTCCATCCCGTCACGACAATCCAGTCTTTCTTATCAATCGCTTTCTTTAGGGAAGCAGTCATGGCAGGTCCGCTCGAAGTCATCAGTTTATAATCCAATCCATAGTCTTTGATGGCCTGATCGGTAGCTTTCATAATACCGGCTCCGGCATCAATACCGACAATCTGACCGGAGAAACGTTCCTTTTCCGCGTTCAGTTCTTCGATTGAGTTGATCGTAACGTAATCCGGAACCACCAGCCCGATACGGGCACCATCATAAATATCCCCGATAACTTCGAGTTTATCCCCGTATTGTTTCATATAATCTTCCATAGTGACAGGCATCCAGACATCCATAAATACGTCTGCTTTCTTACGGGAGATAGAGGTAAATATAGGTGCAAGGTCGGCATTCAGCAACTTTACATCGTACCCCTGATCTTCAAAAATCGCTTTGGCAAGGTTTGTCATTGCAATACCTTCCGACCAGTTGGCATAAGCGATACTTATCTTCTTACTCTTTCCGTTGTCTCCGCAGGAAACGAAGGTTAAGAGTATGCCGGCAATAAACATTGCCGCAATCATTTTTATCTTATTCATTGATTATTCCTTTCTTTGGTGTGATTCTTATTTCTTTTTACTTTTTCTGTTATCTGCCATACCCTGAGTGATGCGGTCCAGCACGATCGCCAATATCACGACTGCGATACCGCCTTCAAATCCGAGTCCGATTTTCATTTGGGTGATACCTTTCAGCACGATTTCTCCCAATCCTCCGGCAGAAATCATGGCAGCAATCACTACCATCGAAAGTGACATCATGATCGTCTGGTTGATTCCCGTCAGAATAGTAGGCAACGCCAAAGGCAATTGCACCTTATAAAGAAGCTGCCAGGGAGTAGCTCCAAAAGAGCGGGAGGCTTCTACTACGTTTTTAGGAACCTGACGAATGCCCAGACCGGTCAGACGAACCACAGGAGGCATTGCAAAGATGATGGTGGCAAAAGCCCCCGGCACAGTTCCCAATCCGAAGAATAGAACGGCAGGAATCAGATAGACAAAGGCAGGCATTGTCTGCATAAAGTCGAGGACAGGGCGCATTATCTTGTTACAACGATCACTGTTGGCAGTCCAGATTCCCAACGGAACGCCTAAAAGCAATGCCAGACAAGTGGAAGAAAGTACCAATGCCAATGTCTGCATCGTTTCTTCCCAAAAGCCCATGCCGTAAATAAGCAATAAACCCAAGAGGGTAAATACGGCTGTCCCCTTACCCGACTTAAACCAGGCGAGCGCAGCCAGCACTGCAATTGTGATATAAAAAGGTATTCCAAACAGTACGTGCTGAAAACCGTCTATGAATCCTCCGATCCCCATGCTGAGAGCATCAAAAAAGGAAGCAAAATGTTCTGTGAGCCAATTAATGGCAGTCTCTATATATTGTCCGATATTTATCATAATTCTATTGCGTTTTGAATGATTTCATTAATTTCTTCTTTATCTTTTCCCGTTACTTCGATGATCAATGAGGAAAGTGGCACTACGCCTTCAAACTCCCGATTCTCATTTACGACCCAGATTGGCGAGTTCGTTTTTGTCATCAACGGAAGAATATCTTCCAGCACCGTATCACCCAGCACTGAATGAACTTCATGCCTTACTACGGACTCGATGGAGCGGATTTGCTCTTTTCGTAGTTTCAGCAAGTCATTCAACCGCACCTCTCCTACTAACAGATTATTGGAATCGACTACCGGAAGAACGGTCAGATTCCGTTCGCGCATCTTACGGATCAGCACCTCCGGGCCTTCTTTCTTCAAACGTGCCACTATGGGTTTATCTACCATAACAGAGGAAGCTGTTATAATCTTGCTTCGATCTACATTCTCCACAAATCGTTCTACATAAGCGTTGGCAGGTTCGGTCAGGATTTCTTCCGATGTACCGATTTGTACAATTTCTCCATCCTTCATGATAGCAATCCGGTCACCCAATTTAATCGCTTCACTCAGGTCGTGAGTAATAAAGACAATCGTTTTTTTCATCTTCGACTGCAAAGTCAGCAGTTCATCCTGCATCTGCACACGGATCAAAGGATCGAGTGCCGAGAAGGCCTCATCCATCAACAGGACTTCGGGATTATTGGCCAAAGCCCGCGCCAGCCCGACACGCTGCTGCATCCCACCCGACAGTTCACTTACCATCTGATTCTCGTAGCCTTTCAGCCCCACCAGTTGCATACTTTCCATCGCTTTCTGCTCCCGTTCTCCCTTTTTTACTCCCTGTAGTTCGAGCCCGAAAGCTATATTATGCAAGACAGAACGGTGAGGAAGCAGACCGAAGTTCTGAAAGACCATAGCCAGTTCTTTCCGGCGAATCTGCAACAGTTCCTTATCCGACACTTTGGCTATGTCTGTTCCATTGATAATCACTTCTCCGGAAGTAGGGCGTATCAAACGGTTGATGCAGCGGAGTAAAGTGGACTTTCCACTACCGGACAGCCCCATAATGACGAATATTTCGCCTTCATTAATGGAAAGATTCGCATCTTTCACCGCAACTGTACATCCGGTCGCTTTCAATATTTCACTTTTTGTTTTACCTTCTTTCAACATCTTCAAAGCCTTCTGCTTCTCATTGCCAAAAACCAGATAGAGATCTTTAATTTCTATTTTACTCATACAATAAAATGGTTTAGGTTATTAAAATAATATACACAGCAAGACAAGAACAAACGATAACAGGAATCTTTCTTTATATCGTATAAAGTTCTGATTTAAATAAGGGACAAATAACAATGAATCCCGAAATAATTAATAAAATGATTATTGACAGACTGAGTAATTAAAAAAGGAATAGAATTTGATAAGATAATCCTTTCAACGAATAGCAAAAAATAGCATTTTTATGTATAAAAACAGCCTGTTCCAGTATCTTGCTGGCACAAAGATACAAAAAACGGATTAAACATACAAATTATATTCAAAATCCGGGGCATACAGAGGGCTTTATTTGTAATGATATGGAAAGTTTCCGGGTAATATTCCCCTATCACTCAGCAAAATAGAACAAACCGGCAGATAAATATAAAATAAGTTTGAATATTTCACTTAAACACCGTATATTTGGCGTCAATAACTAAACTAGATTTATATGTTCAACAGGGCTATTACAATTTTCCTGGGGAAGGATAATTGTCATTACACAACAAAAGAAAAACAAACAGGTACTGCCACACTAGACGACAAAAGCCAAGTACAGTTCCTTAGTAAAAAGAACCCCAAAATGCCGTTTTTCTATAGCCGGCGGAATCTCTACATGATAGGTTTCCTGCTCGCTTTTATAGTGACTCTGCTCGAATTTATACGAGGACGGCATCAAAACTTTATGGTCTTCTCGGACGCTACTCAATTCTTCTGGCAAGGCATCAGCCCATACACAACTGAATTTGTAGAAGCTCACGGACGCTACTTCCTTTATTCTCCAGTTTTCACGGTATTGTTCGCTCCGTTTGCGTATCTGCCTGCATGGCTGGGACCTTTCGCGTGGAATCTATTCAATTATTCGCTGTTCTTTATGGCGATCTTCACGCTGCCCCAACAATTCACCCAGCAGCAGAAATGCCGTATGTTCCTTTTTCTGTTACTGATTTTAGGACAAAGTTTACTTTCATTTCAGTATAACATAACGGTAGCCTATTTATTCTTATTCGCCTATACGTTATTGGAAAAAGACCGTGGATTTCTGGCTGTTCTGTTAATCATGATTTCGGGATGTACCAAAGTATATGGAATTTTCGAACTGGCATTGTTGCTGTGCTATCCTCACGTATGGCGTAACTTTGGCTATGCCGTTACAATGGGCATTGTATTGCTTGCATTACCGTTAATAAAAATAGCTCCTGCAGATTTGCTCCCCTATTATGAAGAATGGTGCCATAGTCTTGCTGTTCATCAGTCCGCCGGAGCTTATGATTCATTTTTCTATGCCCGCCCCATTGCAGCATGGACATTGCCACACTTCCGTGCACTTCAGATAGGAATGCTCGGCTTGCTGACTCTGCTCTTTTTGGGGAATTTCCGCAAATGGTCGTCTTTTGCCTTCCGTGCCCAAGCTTTGGGCATTCTCATGGGCTGGGTAGTATTACTGAGTGACTCCGCCGAGAAACATACCTATATTATCGCATTGGCAGGTTTCATGCTCTGGTATTGGAGCAGGCCAACACGTACCGCAACAGACAAGATTCTATTTTGGTGCTGTTTTGTGCTGTTATGCATCGTTCCTATCGACATATTCGTCCCTGTTCCCATCAGAGATTTCATTACCAGGACCTTATGGCTTCATGTATGGGTTTTCTTTATTGTATGGATACGGATGATATGGCTTACCTTCCTTGCATCCTTCATTCATCCACGTGCCACAAATGTTCTTTCAGATTAACGCATCCGTTAGCTTTGAAAGAAACTTCTTCTGCCAGCAAGAGTTGTTTTTGTTCCACCCAACCGGGTACCAGCCTTCCGGTGGAATTTACAACTCTATGGCAAGGAATGGATAATTCATCCGGCACTTCTTTCAATGCACGCCCCACCATCCGCGAACATTGGGGGGCACCCAAAAGCAAAGCAATACCTCCATAGGTAGATACTTTTCCCACAGGTATCTGGGATACGACTTCGTACACTTCCTTCCGAAAGGATTCGGAAAAACTCTCTTTATCTACTTTATAATCTTTCATATATCCCTCTTTACGATCTCAATGAAATCATCCTTTCCTTTTCAGGAAGTCTGTCGGGCTCTCTCCGAACTGCTCTTTATAGCACTTGGTGAAATAAGAAGGTGAACTGAAACCGACTTCATAACCAATCTCCGCTACGGTCATGTCCGAAGAAGCAAGCAAAGAAGCTGCCTTCTTCAAACGGGCGATACGGAGCAATTCATTCGGAGAGTAGTTAGTCAACGATTTAATCTTGCGGTAAAGCTGCACACGGCTTAGTCCCATATCCTTGCCCAAGTCCTCCACATTCAAACCGGAGTCTCCCATTTTCTCTTCAATCAATGACTTGAATCTTTCTACAAAATCCTTGTCCATATCGCAAACATCTTCCTTCGCCAATGTCTGCCCGTCACCAAAGAACTGTTTCAGACGACGGTGAGAATCGATCAGGTTGCGGACACGTGCCAGCAACAGTTGTGAACTGAACGGCTTTGAAATATAAGAATCGGCACCACCGTCATATCCCTGAATACGCTGTTCGTCCAGTGAACACGCCGTCAGCAGAATAACCGGAATATGACAGGTCTGTAACTCACTTTTCAGCCGGCGGCAACATTCAATGCCATCAATGCCCGGCATCATCACATCGGAAATGATCAGGTCAGGAACATACTTCATAGCCTTACGGATTCCTTCGGAGCCGTCTGCCGCTTCAATCACCGTATAGTCTGTATGCAACAGCGTATGGACATACGAACGGATATCCTCATTATCATCAATAATCAGTACGGACGATTTGGAAGAGTCATATCCTTTTTCCAGTTCTTCCTCTTCCGCCAATAGAACATCTGTTGTACGGGAATCCGCAGAAGCAAGGGTGGTATCCGGTTCGGCAGCAACAGCCTCGCAAGACTGTACAGGCAGTTCAACGGTAAAGACCGTGCCCTGTTTCTCATCGCTCTCTACAGAGATCGTACCACCGTGCATTTCTACGAAGGCTTTTACCAATGCCAGTCCGATTCCCGAACCGGTATGGTGCATATCGATCTTATAGAAACGGTCGAATACATTGCGGATATGTTCGGCAGAAATCATAGAACCGGTATTTGCCACCGTGAAACGTATCCATCGTTTGTCCTCTTTACTAAGGGAAGACAGACGCACAGCAATTCTTCCGTTTTCCGGTGTAAACTTAAAGGCATTGGACAGTAGATTGAAATAAATGCGTTCCAGCTTCTCCATATCTGCCAATGTATGATAATCCGTATCCGGCATACTATCAAAAGAGAAATGGATATGCTTCTTACGGGCTGCCGCCTGAAAAGACTCATTCCATCCTTCGAAAGAAGAAAGGACATCCACCGTAACCGGAGTATATTCCATCTTGCCATTTTCATATTTACGGAAATCCAGAATCTGATTGACCAGACGCAGAAGAATATTCACATTCCGCTGAATCAGCATGAGCATCCGGTGCTGATCTCCGCTCAGTGTCTTGTCCGCCAACAAATGTTCTACCGGATCGGCAACCAATGTCAACGGAGTACGGAAGTCGTGAGAAATATTGGTAAAGAATACCAGCTTGGCATGGGTAGCTTCTTCCAGTTGATGAGAAAGTTGTATCAATTGGTCACGCTGTTCTTCCAGTTTGTCACGTTGCTCTTCCAATTGTTGCTTCTGCTTAAAAAGTTCTTTATTCAAGCGATTCTTTGAGCGGAGTGATTTATAAACGACCAATAATAAGCCGGCTACCAATAAAAGGATAATCAGACTGCCGTATAAAACGACCTGTTGTGTAGCTACCTGAGAGAGATAGCCACCGATACGTCCGTTGAGCGTTTCAATCTTTTTGTCGAGTTCGGAAATGTGTGTGGTCTGCAACTGCATGACGTGTGCGTTGGTACGGTCCACAACAGCGGTATTCATCACCGTTTCTTTGGGATAGGGTTTCTTCTCCAGAATATCCATAGCCAGTTGCAGTACCTTATCACCATTGGTCGGATAGATAAAGGTAGCATCCAGCACACTGTCCAGAACCAGCTCCAGCCCGTTTCCCTTACCCGGCAAGGCATCTATGCCGACAAAAATCATTTCCTTCTCCCGCCCTGCCATCTTTGCTGCCTGATAGGCACCCGGAGCGATACGATCATTATGGGCATACACAGCATCAATCTTAGGATGCCTCCGAAGCATACTATCCATTTCTATCTCTGCCGGACCACGTTCCCAAGCAGCATCCGCTTTATCAATCAGCTTTATATCCGGGAATTTACTGATGGCAGCCATAAATCCCTGATGCCGTTCCATTGCAGGAGTCGAACCGCTCAATCCTGTCAGTTCTACTATATTTCCCTTCCCTTTCAGACTGGAGGCAATATAGTTTCCTACCGAACGACCGATTTCATAATTATCGGCTCCGATATAGGCAGTATATTTATCCGAAAGAATCTTCCGGTCTACAAGAATAACGGGGATGCCTTTCTGATAAGCTTCTTCTACAATCGGAGTCATAGGAGCAGCTTCGTTAGCGGAAATAATCAGCAGATCGACTCCTTCGTCCATAAAATAATGGACATCTTCCGCCTGCTTAGTGTTATCATCCCCTGCCGAACGGATTTCCACCGAAACACCATTATAAAACATCGCTTCCCGAAGAATCTCATCATTCATCTTATGTCGCCATGAATCATCGCTGCATTGGGCCACCCCAATACGAAAACGGGGTGTATCCTGCCGGCAAGCCGTCATCCCGATTAAACAAAACAGCACCAGCATCCACTTCAGATATCTCATCGTCTTCATCCATCTCATCATTTCGTAGTTCTTTCTGTAATCCAATTAAGAACAAAAATAAGAAATAATACTGTAAAGTTCTCTAACTTCAGCTATTTATTATTCTAAAAAGAAGGAAAGTAGTCCTCTTTCAGACCATCGGAAAGTATTAACAAAAGTATAAAACGTAAAACAAACACTTAATCAATGTTATAAAACATAGCGTTTTACTTGGATAATTTGCAGATTTCACAGAAGTCCGTATCTTTGCACTGTGTTTTTCATAGTATTAGATTTAAGGTTAACAAAGGTTGGAGCAAGGCGTTGCTCCTTTTTTTATGCCCTGACCTTTCATCTGCCGGTTAGTTTTCATCCCATTCCTTTTCCAGTTTACCATCTATAGTATAGCGTTTCCATCGTCCCACGCGGCGACCATTCTTATATTCCCCACATTCACGAAGCTGGTCATTCTTTACATAACGAGCTTCGAACGGTCCGTTTTGCCTTCCGTTCACATAGGTAGAAGTTTCCCAATAATCAAAGCGGTTGCTCACTATCAGCCGTCGTTCCTTGCCATGCAATCTGCCGGCCTGATAGGTAGCTTCATATCTCAATTCACCATTTTCCAGATTATATTCACGGTATAAACCGTCTTTGCGGTCGTTCTTCATATAATATTCTTTCTGCCTTACACCACTTCCGTTGGCAAATGAGACGTGGAGTCCATCTTCTTTTCCATCCAGATAGGTTTCAATCATCAGCGTATCGCCGCTTTCGGCAAAAGTAGTCCACCGACCATTCTTCTTTCCATTCTTATAACTACCCAGTATACGTGGCGAGCCAAACGTAAACACGGACGAATATTCACCGTCCTGCAAACCTTCTTCATTGAAATAAACGGTCTCATACAAATCATAAGTACCTTTCAGAAAAGTATATTGTTTGCCTACCTGCTTCCCGTCCTTGTAATTATGCTCTTTCCGCAAAGTACCGTCAGAATCGTATGAGAGCTGTTTCCCGTGCTCTTTCCCCATCCGGAAGTTTCTTTCACTTTCCACTTTTTCGGTAGTAAAGTAACTTTTGCTCGTACCGTCCAGCTTACCTTCCTTATAGGATTTTTCTTCTTTCAGCTTACCGTCAAACTTGGAGTTAATCTTGAAGAGACCATCCTTCCGTCCTTCTTTATAACTTCCTTCTGTTATTAATATATTGTCCACATATTCTTTGTATCCGCCATCATAGAAACCATCTTTAAAAGATGCCAGCACATAGGCGGAATGATAACCATCTATGATGCGATGTTCACCATTCAATGCCTTTTCCGTTTTCAGTTCCTGAAACAACAGTCTGCCATCGCCTACATTGACAACGGATACCTGATCGATCTTATATTCCTTTTGCGCAAACAAAGGAAGAGCAAGATATAAAAACAAAAATACGTTCCAGCTTTTTGATCTGAGGAAGTTTGAAATGTGTTTCATAAAGTAGTTTTCTCTTTTTAATTTATTATTTAAAGACCTGCCGCAAAGATAGGCAATCGGCTTATAAAACAAGGAAAGAAAGAGGGGGACAATTAGAAAAAAGAGCATCTGTTATTATCACTCTAATAATTAACAGATTAATTATTAAATCAAAACACAGGGAAGGGGGACATTTACTGAAATAAGAAACAGAAAGCCGGAGATATACCCCGAATTGCAGGGTATATCTCCGGCTTTTGTATTTAAAGAGATTCTACAACAATCTGTCTTTCAGAACAACCGGAAGTTCGGGCATTGCACCGCTCTGCGTACAAACATAAGCGGAAACTTCGACAGCCAGCTTATGAGCTTCGGGAACGGACTTGCCATTCAGAATGGAAGCACAGAAAGCGGCAGTAAAGGAATCCCCCGCTCCTACCGTATCGGCTACCGGAACCTTCGGCGTTTCCTGAAAAGAAACGACTCCCGGAGTAAACACATAACTACCATTGATACCGCAAGTAAGAATCAACATTTTCAGATTGTACTTAGCCAGCAGAATCCAGCACTTATCCTGTAAGTCGATGCCCGGATAACCGAACATACGGCTGATTGTCACCAGTTCTTCATCGTTTATCTTCAGAATGTTGCAGCGTTTGAAAGACTCGCGCAATACTTCTTTTGTGTAGAAGTCCTGACGGAGGTTGATGTCGAATATCTTCAGCTGTCCGTCTATATCGGGCATTGTATCGAGGAATCGGTTAATCGTAGCACGGCTCACTTCATTGCGTTGAGCCAACGAGCCGAAACAAACGGCGCGCGTATTCAAAGCCAGCCGCTTCAGTTCGTCCGTGAAAGGAATGTTATCCCATGCCACTCCTTCTTTGATTTCGTAGCAAGGCACCCCTTCGTCATCCAGTGTCACCTGCACCGTACCGGTAGGATAATCCACCCGCTCGATCTGAGTTTTGAGTTGCTTTTCTTTGAATACTTTCATGATTTCATCTCCCAGTTCGTCATTGCCCACCGCACTTACTACACGGCTGTCGAAACCAAACTGTGAAACATGATAAGCGAAATTAGCCGGAGCACCGCCTATCTTCTTTCCTTCGGGCAATACATCCCATAATGCTTCGCCCATTCCTACAATTATATTATTCATGATCTACAGATTTAATTGTTTTCCAAATATAAAATTATTTTTTGATACGGAAGGTATAGAACAGCAAGTAAAGTACACCGACTGTCATCACAGCAATCGCACCATTCTGCCCCATAGAAGTATCCGAAGCAACTCCCATAGCCAACGGGAAAACGGTTCCTCCGAAGAGTCCCATAATCATCAGACCGGAAACTTCGTTTTTCTTTCCCGGCAGATAAAGCAATGCCTGCGAGAAAATAACAGAGAACACATTCGAGTTACCAAAACCGATCAGAGCGATACAAGCGTAAATCACCGCCTTGTCATGGAAGATGAACAACCCTACCATAGCAGCCAGCATCATAACAACACTGATACCGAAGAAAGATTTCGGAGACATCTGACGCAGGATGAATGATCCCAGAAAGCAGCCTGCCGTACGGAAGATAAAATAGAGGCTGGTTGCAAAAGCAGCATCATCCAATGTCATGCCGATGCGTTCCATCAGAATCTTAGGTGCAGTAGTGTTTGTACCGACATCGATACCTACGTGACACATGATTCCGATAAAGCAAAGCAAGATAAACGGTTTGCCGAGCAATGCCAGGCATTGTCCGAAAGTGGAAGGTTTGCCTTCTTCCTTCTCTTCTTCAATCTGTGTCGCGTTGAGCAGCAGAATGGCAAGGATGGCTATTACCATATAAATAGGGAATAATACACGCCATCCCAGATCGAAAGAAGGAATCGCCTGCGTTGCCCCCCACATGGCAATGTACGGTGCAAGGAAAGAAGCGATCGCTTTCACAAATTGTCCGAAGGTGAGGCTGCTTGCCAGACGGTCACCACGAACGATGTTGGAAAGAAGCGGGTTCAGTGAAGTCTGCATCAGTGCGTTTCCAATACCTAACAGGGAAAAAGAAATCAGCATCAGTGCGTAACTGTCCCCGAAGACAGGCAACAGTAAAGAAGCAAAAGTCACGATCAAACTGAGCAACACGGTTTTCTTCTGACCGATACGACTCATCAGCATACCTGTCGGTACGGAGAAAATCAGAAACCAGAAGAACACCAATGAAGGAAAGATGTTTGCTTGTGAGTCTGTCAGACCCAGGTCTGCTTTTACATAATTGGAGGCAATGCCCACCAGATCAACGAATCCCATGGCGAAGAAACAAAGCATCACCGGGACTAGCTTGGAGAGAGAAGCGTTTTTAGTATTTTCCATTGTTTTATCTATTATAATTTCGTATATTAGCACAGTAATTAATTTCCTTTCCCATTGATCCTTTTTCTTTTAGCCTCCTATTTTCTTTGCTTATCACGGCTGTGAACAGACCGTATCACAAGGGTGATAAGGCCTTATCACAGTAATGAACAGATCGTATCACGTAGGTGAAACGCTATCTATCTCCTATACATAAGGAGAACATAAAGGCATGTTAACGCAAGGATAAAGGTATGTTAGCGTGTATCAAAAAGAGCGCAGGGAGAAGAAAGTCGTTTTTTATTTCTTCAGTTTGTAAACCACGAATGAATCTACTTTATAGGCACCGCCTTTGCTGTAGAAGCTGATATGATTGTAAGGTTCCGAAGGGAATACCTGATTGGTCATAGCGAAGCGTCCACCGTCACCGAAAGCCTCTACACTTGATCTGTCTACAAACAGGCGGAGTTTCATTTCATCCTTATCCCCTATCGCAGTCCAAGTCAGCATCGGGAAGTTTTCGTTGAAACTTACCTCGCCACTCTTGCGACGGTCCATCGAGAATTTCTTCTCTTTCATGTCATACTGCATATCTACTTCTTCGCCCTTGTCATTGTAGAGACGGAAACCGATGATTTCTGCCTGCTGATTCTTGAGGGACAATTCTATTTCGTAAGCACCTTCATTGTTCGGAATCAAATCTTTCACGATACGTGTTCCGTTAACCTTGAACGAGCGCTTTTTGGAAACGTCACGCAGTTTCAACAATTCGGGAGAAGGAGCGGATTGAAGATAAATCCCACCGTCGATGGCAAAGAGACTCAAATCACGAGGAACGGAGTTCGGGCTACGGTATTGAGAAGTTGGTACGTCATTTGCATATTGCCAGTTGCTCATCCATGCAATGGCGATACGGCGGTTGTCGGGGGCATCGCTCCAAGTAACTGTAGCATAAT
>OJME01002354.1_pt1 | contig 12907 bp, 8 predicted proteins | sample 1597151 | NCBI WGS metagenome assembly OJME01 (sample SAMEA2452118, study PRJEB22498) | human gut metagenome | biome: human feces; feature: human gut; material: feces | place: Australia | collected 2012
ATATTTTCTTTCTCTTTTTTCTAATCCAACTGTTACTTTTTTAACAGCTTCTTCTATGTCATCATTTTGAATATCTTCATGTCTATTTTTTGTTGCTATTATTGCTGACTCATTTAAAATATTTTCAAGCTCTGCTCCTGTAAATCCTGCTGTATCTTCTGCAATACTTTCTAAATTAACATTGTCTGATAATTTTTTATTTCTACTATGGATTTTTAAAATCTCTAATCTTCCTTTTAAATCTGGTGTTGGTATTGTTATTCTTCTATCAAATCTACCAGGTCTTAATAAAGCTTTATCTAACATTTCTGGTCTATTTGTTGCAGCTAAAACAATTATTGTTTCTTCTGAACTAAATCCATCCATTTCTACTAATAATTGATTTAATGTTTGATTATTTTCTGTTTCTGCTCCACTATTTGATGTTCTTCTTGAACCTATTGCATCTATTTCATCTATAAATACTATACAAGGAGCTAATTTTCTTGCTTTTTCAAATAATTTTCTAACTCTTGATGCTCCTAACCCTGCAAACATTTCTATAAATTCTGATCCACTCATTGATATAAATGGCACATCAGCTTCTCCAGCTATTGCTTTAGCTATTAAAGTTTTTCCTGTTCCAGGTTTTCCATATAATAAAACTCCTTTTGGCACACGTGCGCCCATTTTAGTAAATTTCTCTGGTCTTTTTAAGAAATCAACAATTTCCATCATTTCACTTTTTTCTTCATCTAATCCGGCAACATCATCAAATTTTATTTTTGTTTTTCTTTCAGTGTCATCATATACTTGTCCTTTTTCTCCTAATCCTTGCATTTTAAATATCATTATAAATAGTGCAAGCATTATTGCTGTTGGTAAAAATGAAATTATATAACTTGGTAATTTTGAAAAAATACTAGGTGTTTTTTGTATTAGTTGTATTTCATTTCCTTCTGCTACTTTTGATTGTACTAAATCTATAAAACTACCTATATTGGGTACTATTGAAGTTTTTTCTTCATCTTCGTTTTTAACTTTTACTTTTACTGTTGTACTTCCTGTTTTCATTTCTATTTTTTCGATATTTCCTGCTGACATTTCTTTTATTAAATCTGTGTATGCTAATGTTTTTTCATCTTCTTTTGTCTTATTTTTATTAAAATATAATCCTACTAATGCAACAGCTACTATTACCAAAATAACTACTAATGCGGTTAGCCAATATTGTTTTGATTTATTTTTATTATTATCTTGCTTTTTACTCATCTATGTCACTTTCCTTTCCTTAAGTTTTTAAGCATTTGAACCTTCCGGTTCTTCCCCTACATTATTATCTTTTTCTTCTTTGTTATTTTCTTTATTTTTGCTTTTATCTTTTTGTTCTTTTTCTTTACCTTCACGTGTTTTTCTTTTTCTTTCTTCCTCTTCTTTTTCAGCTTTTTCTTCTAATTGTTTTCTTATTACATCTTGTGCTTCTACTATTTTCATTAATTCCATTTGTTTTTTCATAAAATCTGTTTTTAATATTAGTATTGCCGCAACTAAATATATTGCTGCAACTGAAACATACATTACTTGGAAATACTGCATGTCAAATGTTATAAATATATTGACTGCAATATATAGTATGTTTAATATTACTGACAACGTTAATGCATATACAGACATATTAAATATTGCTGCATATCTCATTTTTATACGAGCTAAATATGTTGTTATAAATCCAAATACACTTAAAAATATTGCATTTGAGATTGTTGTTAAAAAATATATTACAAATGCATATATAAAAATTGTTAAAAATACACTTACATATAAAGTTATTATTTTGCCACTATTAATATAATTTATGACATCTTGTTTGTTAAATTCACTAATTTGGAATGATTTTAAAGTATCTTCATATAAATAACTTATTGTTCCTGCAACTGTGGCATTTTTTATTAAAACTTTATCTTTTAATATTACAATTCCACTTTCTGTATCTCCAATTTTATTTATATATTGATTTATTTGTTCTTCATTTTCTGTATTTGTATCTACTATAATTTTTCCTGCTATTGGCGCTTGTGGTATTTCAATTGGCTCCTCAGATTCTACTTTTAAAGTCCCATCTTTATATGAAAATTCAGGAAAATTATTTTTTAAATATTGTACCCCTTGTTTTGCTAAATTATGTGTTTGATATATCATTCCAATACAAAGTACTAACGCTATACATACTACAAGTTTTGTTAAATAACTTAATGCTCTTCCTACTCCTTGAGCAGCCATTTCTGGATATTTTTCAATTTTTGTAATTGAATACCATACTTTTTTAAAAAATCCAATTTGTTTTATTCTTAATTCATTTTCTTCATTTTTTATTGTATCATTTTCATTTTGTAAATCTTTATTTTCCATTTTAGAACTTCCTTTCTACTTATTTACTAAATATTTTTCTTTTTATTTGTCTTAATGTTCTAAATGCTTTTTCAGAAAAACGATATAATTTATATGTAATTGGTTTAAATGGAATATAAATTTCTCCTATGAATTCTGTAAAAGTTGCGCCAAATCCTTGTTTAAATCTGTATAATCCATATTGTGGATGATTTTCGTCAACTACTCCTGATACTCCTCTAAAGTCATAAATATCATCTTTTCTTGCTATTGCCATTTTTATCATTTCCCATTGTAGCAAATAATTTGGCATTAAATTTCTATGTTGATTACTACTAGCACCATATAGATACCATGTTTTATTACCATAAAATATTGGAATTACTCCTGATATTGGTTGTCCATCATGATATGCCATTAAAACTTTCATATGTTCTGGCCCCATACAATCATACATTTTTTCAAAATATTCTAATGGTCTTATAATAAATCCGTCTCTTTTTCCTGTTTCAACCATTATTTTATGAAAATCTTTTAAGTCTTCTCTTGTTCCTTCTTTTACTGTTACGCCCTTTCTTCCTGCTAAACGAATATTATATCTCCATTTCTGTTTAAATCCTGCCATAACTTCTTCTTCTGTTTTATTTTTTATATCTAGACGAAATACATATCTTGGTTGAATTTCATCTTTAAAATCTTTTGCATTATCTTTAATTTTATAGCCTAAATTTGATACAATATCTCTAAATTGTTGGTCTGAACTTAATACATCTGGTTCATTTCTTAGTACAAATGCTTTATATTTTTTTGCAAGTTCTTTTGCCCCATCTGTTAATTGTTTCATAACTGATATATCATGTATGTCTCCAACTGGTCCTCTTGATGCATACATAATATTTCCAAATATAGGCATTTTACGTATTAATACACATAATGAGCCTATAATATTTCCTTCTTCATCTTCTGCTAATATTACTTCTGGCTTCCAAAATGCCTTTTTCAATTCTGCCCATTCTAAAGATTGTTGGAAATTACATCTTTCTTCACTTTCTAAAAATTCTTTGTATTTTTTCTTATCTTCTTCATTATTTTGTAGGAATCTCATTTTTCCTTTCAATCCTCCTATTTTATTATTTACAATCTATTCGTATTTTACACTAAATATTAGAATTTTACAAGCTTATTATATATTTTAAAATAATTTAATGGCACAAAATATGAAGTTTGAAAAATTTTCTTATACTGTAAAAAGAGAATAGACAATAGTCTATTCTCTTTCATGTTCAAAAAATGTGCTACTTGCTGCAAAGTTCTTTAACAAATTCTACAATTGAATCTGTTTCACAAATGAATTTTATTTCGTTTTTGCTAATATCTTCTGATTTCACATCAAAGCATTCTGTTGTACTTTTGAGGTTTCTTATGATTTTTTCAGCTTCCCATCCTTTTGCAAGAATTCTTACCTTGACAACTTTTGGATCATTAGATTTAAGCATCTCTATCTTTTTATTTCTTTTTGCTTTTTTTACTTCTGCAATCTGATCTCTAAATGTTGATAAACTTGTCGTTTTCATATGCACTTCTCCTTACTTGGATATTTCTTTAAAAAAACTGAATTTACTTGGTTTACTGTAGCTTCCTGTAACAGAAGCCTGTATTCCATATTGGGCAGATATCTCTGTAACTGCTCTTAAAATTTTACCAGAAACTTTTTTGTTCCTAGTTCCATTCTTTAATAAGTACCCTCCTTCGCCTCTTTTTTCAAAATCAATAAAAAGCAGATCCATATCCGGATTTTCATTCAAAATTGCCTCTAATTCCGGTTCTATCACTTTTTTTATTAACCGTATTGCCTTTTTTTCCGTTACCCTTTTGTTTTTCTTTCTTTTGAACATTTTTGATTCCTCCTAAAAAATAATTATTTTATCAAAATGCAATTTTCGTCCTGTAAAATAGGATGTTATGCTATTTTGCTCATATTAATTATACTACTTTTCTTTATTTTATTCAATATTTACATAATAACTACTAATTATATTTGTTCATCAAGCAATACACATTGACATAACATTTAATTTTTTGCAAACAAAAAATCAACCTTTACAGTTGATTTCTCATTTTTCGTTTGTTAAGACGATTAATTTTTTGGTACCGATGGTGGGACTCGAACCCACATGGTTTCCCGCACGATTTTGAGTCGTGTGCGTCTACCAATTCCGCCACATCGGCATAAAATGTTTCGTAATAGATTTTAGAATCTATTACGAAATCTATTGACAATTCTTATATTAACATATATCTTTTTAAAAGTCTAGTCATTTTTTATTTTATTTTCATTTTGGTTTTTGACTTCTGCATCAAATTCAAATACATTTATTGTCTTTATACTTATATCTGAAAAATCATCTTTTGGATTTTCAGCTTCTACTATTTTAAATTTAGTTTTACCTGTTAATGATAAATTTAATTTGGTTATATCAACTAATATATTTGTAGATAGATCTTGCCCTTCTGGAAGAGTTTTATTTTGATTATCATAAAAAATACAATTTGTATAACTTATTGCATTTGCACCTTCTGGTAAGTTTATTTTATAGAAATTTATTTTATTTTCAGGGTCTTTTACTGCTTTTTCTATTTCATTTTCTGGATTTATATTAAATATGTTTATTTGTTTTTCATCTAATTTATCCCCAATAATTGCTTTATATACTGGTATATCTTCTGGTACAACTACTTTGTTTATTGCTTCTTTTACATTGTTTATAACATTTTCTAGTGAAATTTTAAATCCAATTTGTTTTGTTGTTTTACTTATTTCTAAAATATTATATTTGTCTTTTGGCATTTCTCTATGTTTTTTATTTTTTATTTTAGAAACCTTTGTATTATCTTGAAGCATTCCTCCAAAAATATCAAATTCTTCTGTTGTTAGTGTTTTTTCTTCAACTGCTTCTTTTTTTATTTCTTTCAGTGCTGTTTCTATATCTTTTGGAGTAAAGTCATTTAATTTAATTTTATTTATTAATGGTAATAAATCTGTTGATGTAATAAACAAACTGTCTGTTTCATCTTTATTCAAGTTTTTTCGTTGCATCTTATCCATTGTTTTCCCAAACTTTTCTATGTCTTCTTCATAATCAAAAACTTTTGTAATTTTCTTTATTACATTTATTTCTTCCTCTTCGCCTTCTGGTAATGAGCTCATTTCGTCTTTATTGCTATATTTCCAAAATTCAAATATGCTCTTTTTATGACTATCTATTTCTGCAATATATGCTGTTGCATTTTCTATTTTCTTCTGCATATTTTTATTTTTTAATTTTAAGCTATTTATATCCATTAATAAATTTTTTAGCTCTGTCTCTTTGTCATTTATAATCTTATACAATTCTAATAGTTCTTCTATGTTGTAATTTGACTTTTTCTTTCTCTTTTTTGGCAGTTCTTCATTTTCGTCTGGTGCCTCTTGTTCAATATGTATTGTATCTTGATTATCATCTACTTTTGATTTATTATTTTTCCTTTTACCATATTTAAAGAAATACTTAAATTTACCGAAAAATGTTTTTTTACACTCTAAGAATGTTGATATTTGTTTTTCTTTTGCCAAATATTCTATTTCTTGTGATGCAATTTCAACTTTTAAATCTTTAAGTCTATTATCATTTTTATTTATCGCTTCTTCTGTTTTTACTAATTTTTCTTCACCTAAACGATATTCATCTTTTATCCAATCTGCAATATCTTGATATTCTATTTTTCTATCTTCTATATAAAATTCGATTTCTCCATTTCTTCCTATATCAGTTCTAAAGAAGAAATAATGTGGTAATTCTGTTTGTAATATAAACATTGCTTTTAATAATTTATAAAATTGTGTTGCTTTTTCTTCACTATCTAATTTTATTTTATATTGGCTTTTTATTTTTTGATATACTTCTGTTTCTCCTACTATTTCAATGCTCAGTCCATTTTTCTTGTTATATACTTCATATATTAAAGGCCAATCTTTTGTAAATAACCACAAATAATTTTCTATATCTTCAAATTCTGTTCTTTTTAGATATGTTGTACTATATTCTACATTTCTTATAGGCACAAAAATCTTTGCAGCTCTTTTCTTTTCTATTTGTTTTTTTAGTAAATAGAAAAATGTTGAATAATCTGAATCTTCTGTTGGTACTAACATAAAATATTGATCTGTATTTTCTGAATAATATATTTGCCATAAATAATTATTTTCATATTTAACTTTGAATGGAATTTTTTTATTTAGGTTTTCTTGTTCTTCAGAAATTTTTTCTACTTCCTCAATTTTAAATTTATTTAACATATTTAAAAATGTTGTGTGATTAATAATGTTTTCTTCTGTTTCACTATCTAAATAATCTGCAATTGGTCTAGCTTTTTTATATTTTTCTTCTATACTATCTAATCTATGTGTTGGTGAAAGTAATATTTGAATGTCTTTTACTGGTACATATTTATATTGTTTATATTGTTTTTCCTCATAAAATTTAGGTATTCTAAATTCTAATGGTTTATATTTTTGAAATTCTTTTGGAATTTCTTTTAAGTTTAAACCTAAATATTCTAATTTTTCTTCTATACTTTGATTTTTATCTGTACTTTTTTTTGGCAATGTATTTCTCCCTTCACACTTTTCTATTTTATTATTTCATAAAAGTTTTTAAATTCATAACCTTTATCTCTTAATGTTGCTATTATTTGTGGTAGTGTATCTGCTGTTACACTCTTAGCTGGTGAATCATGCATCAAAACAACTATACTATTTTTTCCTTCTGTTGTTTCATGTATTCTTGAAATTTCAAATTCTGGTGAAAGATTATTTGTTTCTGCATCTCCATTTAATGCATTCCAATCTACATGTGCAATATTATTTTGTTCTAATAATTCATTAGCTTGAGATTTTATTGAAGCATATTTACCTCCAGCTAATCCTCCTGGAAATCTAAATAAATGTGAATTATATTCATTTTCTCCAATTGCTTTTTTTATTGCATCATTACATTGATTATATTCATTTAACACATTTTCTGGTGAAGCATATATTTGCGAATAAATATGTGAATATCCATGGTTTGCAACAAAATGACCTTCATCATACATCCTTTTTACTAATTCTGGTTTTGCTTCCACATTTGATCCTAACACAAAAAATGTTGCTTTTATATTTTCTTGTTTTAAAATATCTAATATTTTATTTGTTACAGATGATGGTCCATCATCAAATGTTAAAAATGCTCTTTTAGCTTCTGAATGATAAATTTTTTCTACATTATTTTTTCCTGTTTCAGTGTATTTAGGTAACTTCGCTTGTCTTTCTTGCTCTTTTTTTGCTTCTTCTTCTTGTTTTCTTTCTACTTCTTGCTGATTTAAAGTCAATATTTGTGCTTCATATTGTTTATATACTTGATAACTTCTCATTGTATTACTAATATTGTTACATATTAGTAATATGCAAATTATCCCTAATATAATAAGTATAATAAAAGTTAATTTTTTTTTGTCTATTTTTGGCTCTTTTGTATCAAATTGATATACATTGAAATCATCTTTTCCATCATTCACCATTTTACATTCCTCTTATCTTCTTTTATTATATTTTACCTCTTCATTAGACTTTTTATATATCCAATTTCTTCTTCTGTATTTAATCTCATAAATATTGGTTCACCTTTTTCTATTACTTTTTGATTTTCATTATTTATGTTTGTTTTTAAACTTTCCCATTGTTTATCATCTTTTGATGTTATGCCTATTTGTTTAAATATATTCTCAGCCGTATCGTTTATAAATGGTTTTAATAAAATAGCAATTTTTCTTAAATTTTCAATTAAATGATACATTGATGATTCTAATTTTTCTTTATTTTCTTCTTTAGCCAATGTCCATGGAGTTGTTTCATCTATATATTTATTTGTTCTTGAAATAATTCCCCATATTTCTTGTAATGCACCTGATATTTCATATTGTTCCATTTTTTCTTCAAATTTACAAATTTGATTTAATGTATATTCTTCAAATTCTTCATCAACTTCATTTGGTGTTCCTTTATATTGTGGCACATTTCCATCAAAATATTTATTTACCATTGATACTGTTCTATTTAATAAATTACTTAAATCATTACATAAATCATAATTATATCTTTCTACAAAACTTTCTGGCGAAAACACTCCATCTTGAGCTGTTGGCATTTCTCTTAATAAGAAATATTTAACACTATCTAAACCATAACGTTCCATTAGGCTTTCTGGATAAATTACGTTTCCTTTTGATTTTGACATTTTTCCATCTTTCATTGTTATCCAATTATGAACCAATATAGTTTTTGGAAGTGGTAAATCTAATGCCATTAGGAAAATAGGCCAATATATTAAGTGAAATCTTGCTATATCTTTTCCAACAATTTGTAAATCTGCAGGCCAATATTTTTTAAATAAACTATCATCATCTGATAAATATCCTAATGCTGTTAAATAGTTTGTCAAAGCATCTACCCATACATACATTACATGTTTAGGATCTTTTAACACAGGAATTCCCCAATCAAAAGATGTTCTTGTTACACATAAATCTTCTAATCCTGGTTTTATAAAATTATTTATCATTTCATTTTTTCTAAATGCTGGATATATAAAATCTGGATGTTCATCATAATATTTTAAAAGTCTATCTGCATATTTTTTCATATTAAAGAAATATGCTTCTTCTTTCATTAATTTTACATCTCTACCACAATCAGGACATTTGCCATCTACTAATTGAGTTTCTGTAAAATATGTCTCACAAGGTACACAGTACCATCCTTCATATTCTCCTTTATAGATATCTCCTTGTTCCATAAATCTATCAAATATTTTTTGTGCAGCTTTCATGTGTCTTTCTTCAGTTGTTCTTATAAAATAATCATAATTAATTTCCATTTTTGCCCACAATTTTTTTGCCATATCAGCCATTTTGTCAACATATTCTTGTGGTGTTATTCCTGCTTCTTCTGCTTTTTCTTGAATTTTTTGACCATGCTCATCTGTTCCTGTTAATAAATATGTGTCTTCTCCTTTTAATTCATGAAATCTTTTCATACTATCTGCAAGTACTTCTGTATATGCTGTTCCAATGTGAAATCTTCCACTTGGATAATATATTGGTGTTGTTACATAAAATTTATTATTCATTTTATCCCCCTATTATTAAATATGTGAATTTATTATTATTGTGTATATTTTGTTTATTTTTTCTTCGCTCATTTTATCACTTTTTGTCATAAATATCAATAAGCAAGAGAGCTTTATTTAAGTTTTCTCTTGCTTATTTAGATACATATATACTACTTTTACTAAAAATCAATATATATTATTTTCTTTATGCCTTGTGTGTCGCAACCTTACAATTTTTCAAATTCTTGTAGGTTGCTCCAATCGCACTCGCATAGCTCGTTTGGTCACTTACGCGGCATTGCATAAAATAATATATATTGATTTTTTAGCTATGCAAGTATTTTTATTTCTTTATTCCTCTTTTGCTGTATTTATTTTCAATAATTTAAATATTTCCACAATTACTATTGGTGCAAAGACTAATAATACTAATTCTAATATATTTCCTGTTGGTAATATTGGAATACTAAATATGTGTCTTAATGCTGGTATAACTAATATTACAAACATTAATGCTGCTGATGCTAATATTGCCCAAATTAATTTACTATTATTAAATATTTTTGTTTTAAAAATAGATTTTTTATTATCTCTAATATTAAATACATGCACTAATTCAGACATTGCAAGTGTTATAAATGCCATTGTTTGGCCAACCTCTATTTTAGATTCATCTAATGATAATCCATTTATCGGTTCTTTTATTGTTGCTAAACCTATCATAAATGCTGCAAGTGTGAGTAATCCTATCATTACTCCTTGGTATATAACTCTCCACGTCATTCCTTTTGTAAATACTCCCTTTCCAGGCTTTGCTGGTTTTCTTTTCATTATTCCTTCATTTGCAGGGTCAAATGCTAGTGCTAAAGCTGGTAAAGAATCTGTTACCAAGTTTATCCATAATATGTGAATTGGTAGTAATATTTCTAAATGAGCAACATCTGTTATTCCAAACCATTTTGCAAAAAATGGTGTAAGTAAAGTTGCCAAAAATAATACAATTACTTCTCCTACATTACTTGATAATAAAAATTGAATTACTTTTAAAATGTTGTCATAAATACGTCTTCCTTCTTCAACCGCTGAAACTATTGTTGCAAAATTATCATCTGTAAGTATTACATCTGCCGCTTCTTTTGCTACATCTGTTCCTACAACTCCCATTGCACATCCTATATTAGCTGTTTTTAATGCTGGACTATCATTTACTCCATCACCTGTCATTGCAACTATTTCTCCATTTTTTTGCCAAGCTTTAACTATTCTTACTTTATGTTCTGGAGATACTCTTGCATACACTGAATATTTTCTGACATTTTTTTCTAGCTCTTCATCTGTCATTTTTTCTAAATCTGCGCCTGTTATTGCTTCATCTTCATTTTCTAATATACCTAATTTTTTAGCAATTGCTGTTGCAGTAATTTTGTGGTCACCGGTTATCATTACTGTTTTTATTCCAGCTGTTTTACATTTTTCTACAGCTATTTTTGCCTCTTCTCTTGGTGGGTCTATCATTCCTACCATTCCAACAAATATTAAGTCTTTTTCAATATTTTCCATATCTTCTTTTGTTGGTTTATGATCTATTTCTTTATAAGCACAAGCTAAAACTCTTAAAGCCTCTTTTGCCATTTGCTCATTATTTTTTGTGATCATATTTTTATATTCTTCTATATTGTTTTTTATTTCACCATTTAATATATAACTATTGCAAATACCTATTAGCTCGTCCATTCCACCTTTTGTGTAAACAATGTATTTACCATTTACCTCATTTACAGTTGTCATTAATTTTCTATCAGAATCGAATGGGATTTCTTGTATACGTGGCATTCTATCATACACACTTGGGTCAAAGTCTAGCTTGAACGCCATATCTACCAATGCTGTTTCTGTGGGGTCTCCTGTTAATTTTCCATCTGTTGATATTTTTGTGTCATTACATAACATATTTGCGAAAATTAGTTTTTTCAAGTCCTCATTTATATTTTTTTTATATTCTGCTAGTTCTTTAGTTTCGCCATTTATAAATATTTTTTCTACTGTCATTTTGTTTTGTGTTAATGTCCCTGTTTTGTCTGAACATATTACTGTTGCACTCCCCAATGTTTCAACTGCTGGTAATTTTTTTACAATAGCATTTTTCTTTACCATTTTTTGTACGCCTATTGCTAAAACTATTGTTGATACGGCAACTAGACCTTCTGGTATAGCTGCTACTGCTAGTGAAACCGCTGTCATAAACATATTGATTGGTTCTTTTCCTTGTATTAATCCTATTATAAATATAAATGCACATATTGCTAATGCTGCTATTCCTAAGGTTTTTCCTAATTTATTTAATTTTTCTTGAAGTGGTGTTATTTGTTTTTCTGTGTTATCAAGCATTCCTGCTATTTTTCCAACTTCTGTGTTCATTCCTGTTTGAACAACAATTCCTTTTCCTCTACCATATGTTACTAAACTTGATGAAAATAACATATTTGTTCTGTCACCTATTCCAACGTCTGTTTTTTCTATCGTTTTAGTCGTTTTTTCTACTGGTACTGATTCTCCTGTTAATGATGATTCTTGCGCCTTTAAATTCACAGCTTCTATTACTCTTAAATCCGCTGGTATATAATCACCTGTATCTAGTACAACAATATCTCCTGGTACTAATTCTTTTGCTGGAATTACTTTGATTTTTCCATCTCTTATTACTTTTGACGCGTGATCTGTTAATTTTTGTAATGCTTCTAATGATTTTTCTGCTTTAGATTCTTGTGCTATTCCTATTATTGCATTTGCAAGTACAACAATTAAAATTATTATTGTGTCTGTCATTCCTTCTCCTTGTGATATTCCAACAAATCCTGATACTATTGCTGCAATTATTAATACTATTATCGAAAAATCTTTGAATTGTTCAATAAATCTTTGTAATAGTGATGCTTTCTTTTTAGCCTTTAACATATTTAATCCATACTTTTCTCTTTTTGTTTTTACATCATTTTCTGTTAATCCATTTTGAATGTTTGTTTCTAATATTTTTTCTGCTTCTTCAATACTTTTATTAAACCATTTGCTTTCTTCCAATTTTTAACCACTCCTTAAAATTATTTTTTTCTTTAAAATATTTTTTATTCATATTTTAAAATTTTATTTATATCAAAAAAGACTTTTAAAAGGATTTTTAGTTTTCCTTTTAAAAGTCTTGCTTACTATTAATAGCTTACTAACCAGAACCTTAATAGGTATCGAGCTTGTTGATTAGTAATTTTTTAAGCTACTCCCTTTTAATTATACATTTTATATATGGTGACCCGTACGGGAATCGAACCCATGATTCCACCTTGAGAGGGTGGCGTCTT
>OJME01002372.1_pt1 | contig 12848 bp, 10 predicted proteins | sample 1597151 | NCBI WGS metagenome assembly OJME01 (sample SAMEA2452118, study PRJEB22498) | human gut metagenome | biome: human feces; feature: human gut; material: feces | place: Australia | collected 2012
AGCTGTTTGGGAACACACCTGCATAGCAGGTGGTTTATTTTTATTGCCAATACAATAAGACGGTATATTCATCACGCAAATATACCGCCTTAATTTGTAAATTCTAATTTTTCCCTCTACAACTTATACTGCTTCAGCAACTGCCCAACTTTTTCCGAAACATCTTCCGCAATCTTATATTGTTTTCCATCAATCACAAGATTTTTTCCAATGGTAAACCCTAATTTTGTTCCATCATTAAATTGCAATTCAAGTGAAATTCCACCAACAAACTTCTCACTGCTGCTATTTGTAATTTCCTGAATATCCATTGCCGCTAACAACTGATAAATTTCATAAATTCCCTTTGGCGAAATGACCTCTTGTTTGACCACAAGTCTTTGAATTTTACTTATTTTTTTGTAGACGGTCTTCGTAAATACCGCATTGTTTTCTTTCAGATTAGCGGTGTTTACTGATGCTTTCACCATCACCTTGCATTTGTATTGTTTTTTCTTGTATTTTGCATAAACAACTACATTGCCTGTTTTCTTTGCGGTCACTTTTCCCTTTTTGGTAACCGTTGCTTTTTTCTTATTTTTTGAATACCACTTTACAGCCCCTGCCTTTTTGTTTAACAGTTTAAGTTGTACAGTTGCCCCCTGCAAAAGAGAAACCTTTGTTAGATTCAACTTAACTTTTTTCGTTTTTGCTTTCGGAGCAACAGGAATCTGCGCCAGACATAACGCAAATAATAAAACAACAGCTACCCTCTTTTTCATCTTCATCATAATATTTACCTCCCATAAAAAAATTAGTAATTTAATTTTACCATATTCCCCCTATTATGCGCAAGAGTCACTTTATTTTTTTACACATGTTGCTTTACAAAAAATATCAGCCAAACTGCCCGCTGACATATGCTTTTGTTTTCTCTCTCTGCGGATTTTCAAAAATCTGCTCTGTTTTACCATACTCAATCAAATCACCCATGAAAAAGAATGCTGTTTTATCTGCCACACGCGCAGCCTGCTGCATATTATGTGTCACAATAATTACCGTATAATTCTTTTTCAGTTCTACCATAAGTTCTTCCGTTTTCTGCGTCGAAATCGGATCGAGTGCACTGGTTGCCTCATCCATCAAAATAATCTCCGGCTCCAGTGCAATCGCACGTGCAATACAAAGTCTTTGCTGCTGTCCGCCGGATAATCCTAAAGCACTCTTTTTCAAGCGGTCTTTTACTTCATCCCAGAGAGCGGCTTTTCTCAAACTGGTCTCTACAATTTCATCCAGTTTTTTGCGTCCGTGCACTCCGTGGTATTTTGGCGCATAAGCAATATTATCATAAATGCTTGCCGGAAACGGATTCGCTTTTTGGAAGACCATACCGACCTTTTTTCGCAGTGCAGCAGCGTCTACTTTACGGCTGTAAATATCCGTTCCGTCAAACAGTACCTCACCGCTTATTTTACACCCCGGAACCAAATCGTTCATCCTGTTTAATGTTTTCAAAAAAGTTGACTTTCCACAACCGGACGGACCAATCAGCGCCGTAATTTCATTTTTTTCAATGTCCATTGTCACATCATGTAATACATGGTGTTTTCCATAACTTAAATTCAAATCAATCGTTGATACAATACTCATACTCTCTTATCCTTTCCTTCTCTTTTTGAATACTGCCGCAATCACATGGGTCAAAATTTCAATAAACAAAACAAATACCATGAGCACTGCTGCCATCGCATACGGCACCCATTCCGGCGCACCGCCTTCAGTTGCATATAAATAAAGCTGAACCGTCATCGTTGCCCCCGGTTCCGTCACATGTGACATCACAGACGACGGTAAATCCTGTGCAATTCCCGCGGTGTACAAAAGAGCAGCCGATTCACTTACCATACGTCCAATACTCAATATAATTGCCACCACAATTCCCGATATTGCACATGGAAGAATAATCTTACGAATCATATAAAACTTTGACATACCAGTTGCAATCGCTGCTTCACGGTACGTTTGACTAACCGCTAATAAAGACTCCTCTGTCGTTCGAATCATTGTCGGCAGGACAATTAACGTAAGTGTTAAAGATGCTGATAACATCGAACCCGCATAATCTCCAATTGCCATTTTACGAACGAAAAAATTAAGTCCAAATAAACCATAAACAATCGAAGGAATACCGGAAAGGATTTCAATTGCAAATCGTATTCCCGAAACAATTTTTCCTTGTTTGGCATATTCCGCCAAATAGATTGCTGAACCGATTCCTAACGGGATACAAAAAATCAATGTCAGTACCACCGTATAAATCGTATTGATAAGCATCGGTTTAATTCCATAGGAATCCATCAAAATGTCCGGCTCCGTAAACAAAAACGCTCGGTTGACATAGGGAAGTCCCTTTTTCAAGAGATAACCAATCAATCCAATTGTCAAAAAGGCAACCGCCACCGTGAGCATTATTACCACAAACCGAAACAAAATTGAGGAAATCCTCACTTTACTTTTTAATACCATACTGCTGTCTCCTTTTCTCTATCGTTTTCCGGCTGCCGTTCGTTTGATTAGTGCATAGAACAGACCGTTAATCACAACGATAAATACAAATAATACCAGTCCGATTCCCATCAAAACACCGGAGGTCTCCTCACTTGCGTAAGCCATCTCTGTCACAATCGCCGTTGTCAAAAACCGAACCGGTTCCAACAGTTTTGGCATCTGTGCCACATTTCCGGCTACCATGATTACCGCCATCGTCTCTCCGACCGCACGTCCGAGTCCTAATAAAACCGCCGATAAAATACCGGATTTTGCCGCCGGCACAATAATATGTAAAATGGTATACTCGCGGTTGACACCCAGTGCTAACGAGGCCTCCATATATTCTTCCGGCACCGCTGTAATACTTGATTCACTGACCGAAATAATGGTTGGCAATGTCATTACAATCAATACAACAATCGCTGAAAGAAGTGTTAATCCGGCAGGAAGTGAGAACATATTCTGTACAAAAGGAACTAAAAGAATCATTCCCAAAAATCCGTAAATAACCGATGGAATACCAGCCAGCATACTAATTACTGTCCGAAGTACGGAGGCAACCGGTCTCGGAATAAAATGGCTCATTCCAACCGCTACCAGAATGGAAACCGGAACTGTAATCACAACGGTCCCAATCATAGAAAATACGGATGATAACAAAAATGGTAAAATTCCATACTTTGCCGGTTCCACGGAAGTATCCCACGTCTTTCCAAACAAAAAGTTTTTAATTCCTACTTTCGCAATACTCGGTCCACCGGACTGAAACATATAAACACCAATCATAATAACAGCGATTACCGTTACAATGGTAAAAAGGAATAAAAGATATCGAAACAAAAGATCCGATAATTTTTTATGTACTTTCATATTTTTGCGTGTCTCCTTCATATAAGGAAAGGGACACAGTTTTTTCCGATATCCACTAAGGACTCGTCAAAACCTGCGCCCCATCAGTCATCCTTTGGATGACTTTTTCCAATTATTTTTTCTTAACTGTTACTTTGATTTTTGCTTTTACATTACCCTCTACGGTTGTAATGGTAATCGTTGCTTTACCTTTTTTCTTTGCCTTGATAACACCCTTTTTGCTAACGGTTGCTACCTTTTTGTTAGAAGATTTAAACTTCACAGCTTTGTTTACGGCATTAGCAGGATAAACCGTGTATTTAATTGTTTTTTTCTTGCCCTTTTTCAAAGTGATTTTGCTCTTTACATTCAATTTAATCCGACGTGGAGCAATTTTTACCTGAGATAAATTTACAAATCCCATTTTTGTGATGATTTTCTTTGCATTGCTACTGGTCTTAATCCATTTAATGAAGTTTCCGGCTGCTCCGGTTGCTTCCCCTTTTGTTGCAAGTACGAATGGACGACTCATCTTATATGTACCATTTGCTACATTTTCTGTTGTCGGAGATACACCATTAAATTTTACGGCTTTTACCTGTTTTTCATCCAAATCACCAAGTGACATATAACCGATTGCACCGGGATTTGTTTTTACTGATGTCTGCATCGCACCGGTTGTTGAAATTTCAGCGTCCAGTTTTCCATAATTTTTCGCAATGTCCTTTTTGAAGTCATTCTTCAAAACATCTTCAAAACAACTTCTTGTTCCGGAACCGGATTCACGTCCGTATACGGCTGCTGCCTTGTTGTAAGAAGAAACAATGCTCTTCCAGTTTGTTGTCTTTTTTGCATACAAGTCATAGAGCTGTTCCGGTGTGATATTTCCGACCGGATTACTTTTATTTACAACAATCGCAATTCCATCGTTGCAGATTACATTTGCCTTTAATACCGCTGCTTCATCTGCTTTCAAAGCACGAGAAGACATTCCGATGTCTACCTTTCCGTTCATTGCATCTGAAATTCCCGAGCCGGAACCGGTAATATTGGTAAAGTTAATTTTGATTCCTTTATTTTCTTTTGCGTACTGTTTTGCCAGCTGCTGAGCCAGTGGAGAAATCGATGTAGAACCGGACAATGTAATTGTTGCGGTTGCTGCTTTCGACTGGTTTGGTACTGCAATTGGCGCAAGTGTAAATGCCATTGCCATAGTAAGTGATGTTGCAATTATTTTTTTCAGTTTCATAATTCATTACCTCTCTTTTTTCATTTATTTGGTTTTAGATACAGAGAACCAATCAGTGATACAAACGGCACCGCCAAAATAATTCCGATGGTTCCCGATATTCCTCTTAATAGTTCAATCCCGATTGAATACATATTTATCATTTGGTTGTACGGATACGAATACGCATAAATCATAATCATCGTATTCAAGGAACTTCCGGTAAAAGCAAGAATTAATGTATTTGACATCGTTCCCATCATATCTTTTCCGACATGAATTCCGGATTTGAATAATTCCTTTTTGCTAATCTCAGGATTTCTGTCATGAATTTCCTGTATCGTACTGGAAATGGACATTGCCACATCCATAACCGCTCCTAACGAAGCAATCAAAATACCGGAGTATAACAGATCTCCTACCTGCAATTTACAATTCTGAGCCACATAAATCAGATTTTCAATTTCTTCGGTGTTGTATCCGGATATGTGTGACAATTTTCCAAATAACATGGCGATAATTCCGGATACCGCAACTCCCATAATTGTTCCTATCGTGGCACATACGGTTTTCTTTGTAAATCCGCCGATTAACAGAAGCGATACAATGGTAATCAGACAAACGACTGCAATCGTTAAAGGAAATGGGCTCGCTCCCTCATAAAGCAGGGGAAGGTATAAACCGATGATACATATAAAGGTAAACACCAGAGCGATAGCGGAATAAATTCCTCGTTTTCCACCGATGAGACAAAGTATCAGTAAAAACAATCCGATTAAAGCATACATGACATACTCTCTGTCGTAGTTATACACATTGGCATTGATTACATCACCATATGCACTAATCTGTACAATTACTTTTGTTCCAACCTGACAATTTGCCCCGTACAAATAACCATTTAGATTATTTGCTTCTACGGTTTTTCCCTTGTGGGCGCCGGATGTGATTTTTACTTTCACATCCTGACTTCCCGCCATCTCTCCCTCACCGGTATTATTTCCACCGCTGTTTCCTTTTACAATTTCCACCACAGTGGCTTTGGCATACTCTAAACCATCTTCGCTAATCAGTGGTGTCTTTTTCACTGAACTGCTTACATACCAGATGATACCAAACAATACCAAAAGTGCTGCCGCCGTGCCAATGATTTCAATTGCTTTCTTCTTCGTTATCCGCTCCATATAATTCAATCATCCTATCTTGTAACTTTCACTTTAAAGGTTTTCTTTAATGTGCCTGCTTTTACAGTGATTGTTACGGTTTTCTTTGTATACTTCTTCGCCGTTACTTTACCGGCTGCACTTACCTTCACATACTTTTTGTTGGAAGATTTGTAAGTAACTTTTTTCTTTGTGTTGGTTCTCTTAGTTATGATTTTAAAGGATTTGCCTTTTTTCAGTTTCACCGTTTTACCGGCAATGGATTTTTTACCTTTTTTAATCGTAAGTGCTGCCTTTTTCACTGTGGTCTTAGCAGCCGGCTCACCATCATCCAAATCCAAATCATCATCACCGTAGGAACTCACTACTTTGTATTCCACATTGTCAATTGCTTTTTTCAAGTTTGCATATGCTGTGTCATATGTAGCTGCCGGAATCTTTGTTGTCAAATCCGGAAGCAGTGTCTTGTCTAACAAACTTGAGAATCCTGCACGAAGTGTCGTCGTTGTCGTATCACCAAGTTTAGAAGCGAATTCACCCTGTGCATATCCATAGTAGTTCAATGGGTCTTTGGCATTGTCCGCATTGTTTGTCTTGTCATAAAGTACAGACAATTTTTCTGCTCCCTTATCCTTTGATGTGGATGCAACAATCTCTTTCAACACTTTCACCGCATCATCTACTTTTTTCAAAGAATCTTCACTGTATACGGAACTGCTTAATCCTTCTGCTTTTTTAATCAACTGCTGTGCTGAATCTTTTTGGCTTTCCTTTTTAATAGTAAATGGTTTTGCATATTCAGCACCTGTATAATCAAAAGTCTTGATTGTAAATGCCTGATCCGAAAAATCAATGGTCGAATAGGTCGGAAGCTGATTGTTGGAACGCTCTGCGATGTAATACTGTTTCTGCGTAGCTAAGTTATAGAACTTAGAACCACTGGCAGAACCTGCCGCAATATACAATGTTCCTTCCGGATTTGTTGCCGAATCCTGTCCGTATTCAATTGCAGTACCATCAATAATCTGATAGGTTCTTGCATAACTGTGGTCATGACCGGTTAAGCAGACATCAATGTCATACTTATCCATAAGTGGCGCAAAAATTGTACGAAGATTTGCTCCATCAAAATCGGAGTGTGGCTGTCCGGAACCATAAATATCATGGTGGAAGGCTACTACTTTCCATTTCGCATTTGGTGCGCTTTTAATTGCCTTTTCCATCAGTTTGCTGTGCTCTGCCGCATTACGGTTATTACTATTCAAAACAATGTATAGTACATCGCCATAGCTGAAGTAGTAATCACTTCCGGAGTTCGTTGCTCCCAAATTATCCTCTGTATTTGGGTTGTTATAATGATACTTGTAATCGGTTCCTTTGCTCTCATGGTTACCGATGGAAGAAGCAAGCGGTAGATTACGAAGTACCGACGGATATAAGAAACCGGCATACTCGCTCTCTCTTACATTCTTTGTATCTGCTTCATCTGCTGCAGCATAATCAATCTGGTCACCTACTGACAGTACAAAACTAGCATCTCCATCTTTTTTCTTTGCCATCTCCAATGTTTTGTTCCAGTTGTAAGTATCAACCGCGATATTTACATCATCAATTGTTCCCTGTCCTTCGGAACCGGATGCACCTACCTGCGGGTCACCTACCAGCCAGATTTTGTAAGAAGAAAAATCTTTTGTCTGATACTTTTCTGCCTTACTCCATGTCGTTCCGTCGTTGGAATAGCTGTAGTAATAAGTAGTGTTTTTCTCCAATGCGCCTTTTATGGATACTTTGTTGGAAGCTTTGTAAGTCTCCACACTGTTGGAACGGTTAATATCGGTAACTGTGCCGTCATATACTTTGGCGTCGGATAAATCTTCTTTCTTTCCTAATTTTACTTTTGCTAATCCTTTTGTTATGGAATACCAGCAAAAATTCAAATCTTTCTCTGTTGCACCCGGTGTCAATACAATCTTGCCGGAATCAATGGACTCTTTCCCTGTCCAGGTGCTGTCTTTCCATGTCTGGTACTCACTGACTGCTTTTGTGTCTGCTGTCAACGTGCTTTTTTCTGTTGTCTCTCCATAGGCTCCTGCCTGAATGGGATTTAAGGTCAGACTCAATGCTGCCAACGCAGAAAAAGCAATTACTCTGTTCATTCTTTTCATTTTTACCTCCATTTTTCCTGCCACGGATGTGGCACTTTCTTATTCTGCATTTCCTTCGTTACAATCCCATCTTAAAATTTCATTGTAAAATCCACTACCTAACAAAAGTAAAAAATTTGAAAAATTTTTTCAAAAAACCAGGCATTAATAAAAGCCCCTAAACTGCCTAAAAAATCGTTTTTAAGGCAATCCGAGGCTTTCCTTTTGTAAAATCCTTTAATTTAACTTTGCAAGTATTTTCTTAAATTGAATCGTAAACAAAATAGCAGTAAAGGTAACGGCAAACACGTCCGCAACCGGTTCTGCCAGATACACGGCAAAGGTCTGCTCCACAAAAAGCTGCGGCAGAATATAAATGAGCGGAATTAACAAAACAAATTTTCTCAACACCGCTACAATAATTGAACAAACAGCACTTCCAATTGAGACAAACGTCATCTGGCAGGCAATCTGGATACCGAAAATAAACAGTGCCCCACAATATACACGTAATGCCTGGGAAGTAAAATCAAGCAAAGTGGCATCGCTTGTAAACATGCCCACAAAAAGACGCGGGCTGATTAAAATAAATGCCCACAAAACAACAGAGTATACCAAACTAATTGTTAGCAGCAAACGAAAACTTTTTTTCACACGCTCACGATTTTTCGCTCCGTAATTATAACTGGTAATCGGCTGTGCCCCTTGGCCAAGCCCTTGCAGCGGAAGCATCGCAAACTGCATCACACTTGTTAAAATTGTCATCGCACCGACCGCCAAATCCCCTCCGTAAGCAAGTAACGACGAATTAAAACAGACCGAAATGACACTCTCACTTGCCTGCATGATAAACGCAGAAAGTCCCAATGCAAGACACGGAAGCACCAAACCAAAATCCACTCGAAGATTTTTTCTTTTGAGGCGGAGAATCGTTTTCTCACCACATAGAAAATGAATTACCCACACACAAGAAATTCCCTGCGATAAAATAGTAGCAAGTGCAGCTCCTCTTACTCCCATATGAAACCCATAAATAAAAACAGGATCCAATATAATATTAGCCACTGCACCTATCATTACCGTAAACATACCGGTCTTTGCAAATCCCTGTGCCGTAATAAATGCATTCATTCCCAAGGTCAGCTGTACAAAAAGTGTGCCAAATGCATACAAACTCATATATGAATTTGCATACGAAATTGTATTTTCACTTGCTCCAAAAGCAAGAAGCAAATCTTTATTCCAAACCAGAATAACTACCGTCAAAATAAGAGAAATCACTACCTGCACCGTAACGCAGCCGCCAAGAATCTTCTCTGCCGACTCATGCTCTCCCTTTCCCATCGCAATCGAAGCACGCGGTGCACCACCGGAACTGATTAACGCTGCAAACGCTGACACAATCATAATCAATGGCATGCACACACCAACCCCGGTCAGTGCAAGGCTTCCGTCTCCCGGCATATGTCCAATATAAATGCGGTCAACAATGTTATAGAGCATATTCACAAGCTGTGCAATAACCGTTGGCACTGCCAGTTTAAAAAGCAGTTTTCCCACCGGCTCCGTTCCAAGAAAAGTTTTGTCCTGTTTCATATTGTTATATTTCCTTCTTTCTATCTTTTTTGTAATAGAACTAATTGTAGACAAAAAATGGGTAACATGCAAGATATTTTTTAGTTTCCGTAATTTAAGTAGAAAAGCTTTGCGTCTCGCGGGTGCTCCCGCTCGTTGAGTGCGTAGCGGTATGGGCACTGAAACTACCAGTGCTCCATACCGACGTACTCAAAACCCACGAGTCACAAAGTTTTTCTACTTAAATTACTGGAATCCTAATAAATAACAGTAAACATTCAATACAAAATTTTTACTCCTTAATGTTGTTCTCCGTTGTTTTATACAATATGACGCAATTGATTTGTGTCAAGTGTTCGCTGGTACTCTATTTTGATTCCAGTAATTCGGCAGAATATCTTTAGGTCTTGTGGGTTTTGAGTACGTCGGTATGAGTTGCAAGAAGTCCAGTGGACTTCTGTTCTGCAACGACCGAAGCGGAGCGGAGACCACTGGTAGTTTCAGTGCCCATACCGCTACGTACTCAACGAGCGAAAGCGCCCACAAGACCAAAGATATTCTGCCGAATTACGGAAACAAATAAAATCCCCCCCCGAACACCTATTCCAAACACCTACCTGAAATTGTTTTGACATAATTATTTTTTACACTAAATCTATCATTACATAAAAAGGAGTACACGCATGAAAAGAAAAACACTTTGGATAAGCATCATTGGTATTCTTTTAATCGGTTTTGTCTGCCTATTCTGCTATCAGCATTATATAAGACAAAAACAAATCGAGCAAAAAAAACATACCGGTTTAGTCAGTGAAGATTTTCCGGTTCAGGATATCAAACACCAAAGCAAAAATATTTATGAGGATGCTTACCAGACAGAAGCAGACAACCAGCTTCAAAATATGAAAAACAATAATTCCTACACAATCGAAGATCCACTTGTTGTCTGGAATCCATATGGGACAAATACCGGTTCCTTTTATTATTACGGCGTATCGGAACAGGATAGTTATGTCGTCTGTGAAGTGACCTGTAACAATGGCAGCGTGATAAAACACCGCTTGAAAAATGATTCCGATTCCGGCGTAACAAAAACACATGAATACTTAATTACCGGACTGGCACCGGGACTTGAAAATCATTTTTCCCTTGCTTTTTATGACGCAGGAAACAATTTGATTCATACCTATCAATATACTGTCACACTCAAAAAGGATAAACAGATTCCTGCCATTACCAAAGTGGAAAAGGGGAATAGCAAATCTTCTTTGACCGATGGACTTTTTGCCGTTTTGGGACATGATAAATCTAAGGCAAAAAATATTTATTATTATGACAATAACGGTATCTGCCGGGGAAAAACACCATTGAATGACTACCGCACCGACCGTATTTTAACGATTGATGGTAAACTTGTCTACTCCTACAGCCTCACAGACATTGCATTTGTCAACTGGGAAAAGTCGAAAAGACACTTTCTCTTGGCAAATACGAACTTCATCATGACTTTATGTACGATGAAAAACGAAATGAGCTTTTATGTCTTGTCAACGATACCGACAAAGACACAATTGAAGATGTTTTGATTTCTGTCAATATTGAAACCGGAAAAATAAAAAAACTGGTCGATTTTGAGAAAATGATGAAGTCCATGAGAAAGCGATCCATACAACGCAAAGGCGGAAAAAATACATATGGCGGAACTGAGCTTGACTGGCTTCATTTGAATTCTCTGGATATGATTAATGATAAAGATGCCGTATTCAGCAGCCGGGAAGAAAGCGTAATTATTAAAATCAATAATATTTACGAGAATCCTTCCATTGACTACTTAATCCACAGCGGCTCTCTTTATAAAGGAACCAAATATGAAAAACTGCTATTAAAACAAAAAGGGAACTTTGTCGGACATGCCGGTCAGCACACGATTACAGTAGAACACGATGCTTCACTGCCAAATGGACAATATTATTTGTTTATGTACAATAATAACTTTGGCAGTGCCAAAACACTCCCTCAATTTGACTGGAGCCTCTATCCGGGCGTCGGCACTTACCGCAAAGGAACTGCCTCCTATTTTTGCAAATATTTAGTCGATGAAAACCAAAAAACATACGAATTGGTTCAGCAGTTTTCCGTTCCGTATTCCAGTGTGGTCAGCGGAGTGAATTATATTGGAAATAACATCACATTCAGCAGCGGCATGGATCACACTTATGGCGAATACGATAAACAAGGAAACATGATTTGTACATATACTTATGCCGCAAAACGATACGCTTACCGCGTAATAAAATATGATTTTACTGATGTATACTATGAAAAGGAGACCACCCGATGAAACAAAAGAAACTACTGGTAAGTATGTTTTTCCTTCTGTTTTGCGGCACCCTCGTTTGTGCCACAAAATCTCAGGCAAAAATACTTACTATCAAACACAGTACGAAAAACGTTTATACGACCAAATACCAAAGGGAAGCAACTTCTTATCTGACCAAATGGAAAAAGGGGAAAAGAACTTTGGATGCCCCTCTGTTAGTAAAAAATCCATATGGCACACTGAGTACCTCTATTTACTTTTATGCGGTTTCTACAGAACCACTTTACGCCAAGTACACCATTACAGCCAAAGGTGCGGAAACGATTTCCGGCACTTTAGCAGGCGGGTCGGAAGCAAATGTGCGCCTAACTCACGAATATCTGATTCCGGGACTCGCTGCCGGCAGAAAAAATACAGTAGAAATTAATTTCTACAATGCAGCAAATGAGTGGAAAAAGACTGTTCGCTTTTCAACGACACCAAAAAAGGAAAAAGCGATTCCGAAAATCAAAAAAGTGAAAAACGGAAAAAGCAAAACTGCCGTCTCGCTCGGCTTCTATGCCATGTTTGGACACGATAAATCAGATGCCACCAACATTTACTATTACGATAACAACGGTGTAAGCCGCGGCTTGACACCACTGAATGGCTACCGCACCGACCGAATTCTCACCGTAGACGGCAACTGGATTTTCTCCTATGATATTGACAAACTTGCCGTCATGAACCGCTTAGGGCATATCGTGAGACAAATCTCTCTCAAAGGTTACGAACTCCACCACGATTTTATGTATGATGCGGCTCATAAAAAATTACTGTGTCTTGTAAATGATAAGAAGAAAAAAACAATTGAAGACGTTGTTATTTCTGTTGATATTAAAACTAAAAAAACAAAAAAATTAGTTGATTTTGCAAAACTTATGTCGGCTTCCAGAAAAAAACATGTTCAGCGAAAGGGTGGTAAAAACACCTACGGAGGAACTGAACTTGACTGGCTCCATTTAAATTCCTTAGATTTAATTAATGATGGAGAACTAATT
>OJME01002379.1_pt1 | contig 12800 bp, 10 predicted proteins | sample 1597151 | NCBI WGS metagenome assembly OJME01 (sample SAMEA2452118, study PRJEB22498) | human gut metagenome | biome: human feces; feature: human gut; material: feces | place: Australia | collected 2012
TAAAAATACAATGTGAATATAATGAAAGCATCTTAAGAAGCAGAAACAATTTAATATAAGGAGGAATAATATGATACGAAGAAACAAAATTATTGCTTCTGTTGCCGTCAGTGTTATGACCGGCGTACTTGTTACAGGTAACTTAGTTCCATTACAGGGATACTATGCATTTGCACAGGAAACAGGAGTAACAGCTATGAGATATTCAGCAGTAAAAGACATCAACAAAACATTAGAAGGTTACACACCAATCGACAGTTCTGATCCGGTTGAATTCGGTGGAACTTACATTAAGTATCAGGGCGAGACAATCCAGTTGTCGGAGACAGCCATATATGTTGATGGTTCGTTATCAGACGAGCTTGCTGCCCAGTACCCATATGTATATAACGACATTACTAAGGCATTGTCAGCAGACGCATTAAAGAATGGAACAGCAGACAATCCAATGACAGTATATGTTGCACCATATGTATACTGGATAGATGATCCGGCAGCAACAGATACAGTACAGAAGACAGAAGGATATTCAGTACCTTATGGAATGGTTGTTAATTCAGATTATCTTACTATCAAAGGTCTTACAGGAAATCCTGATAATGTTGTATTAGCTGGAAACAGAGGACAGTCACATGCTTCTAACGGTAACTATACAATGTTCAGATTCAACTGCAGTGGCGCACTCACAGTTAAGAATATAACAATAGGTAATTATTGTAGTGTTGACCTTGATTATCCACTTATGAGTGAACTTAATCAGGCAAAGAGAACAGATACAATCACTCAGGCACAGCTTGCTGATATGTCTGGTGACAAAATGTTTGCAGATAATTGCAACTTCATAAGCAGACTTAACCTTGTCCCAATCAGTGGTGCTTCAAGAAATCTTTACAATAATTGTCATTTTGAAAGTACTGATGATGCTCTTAATGGAAATGCTGTATATGTAGGATGTGATTTTGATTTCTATGGAAACAGACCATTATATTCATCTTATAATACTGGTTCAACATTCTTAGGCTGCACATTTAATTGTAAGATATTAAATGTAGAGGCAGAACCAACACAGTTCTTTACTAAGGAAGGCGGTACAATAACTGCAGTAGACTGTGTATATAACAGTAATTTAAGTGTGCCTATAACAATGGGATGGACAAAATTCCCATCTGATTCATTAAAATGTTACCAGAGTAACATCATACATAATGGAAAGAATATCACAATCGGCGGAGAAGGTGCTAAAGAAACCGTTGATATGACAGGAAAATCAGTGCTTAATGCCTACAAGGTAGTATCAGGTGGCAAAACATATTACAATACATATAATCTTTTAAAGGGCACTGACGACTGGGATCCATTAGGAGTTAAAGATGTAATAGCTGCAGCAGGGCAGGAAGCAGTTGCAACACAGCTTACAATAAAATCAGATGTTTCAGAGATTGAATCTGGAAAAGAAACAGCTTCAGTTGGAGGAACAGTTAACTACTTCTATGGAACTAATGATACAACACAGAAGATAACATACAGCGTATCAGACGAAGATAAGGCATATGTGAAGTTAACAGATAATGGTGACGGAACATGCAAAGTAGAAGGTACTAATAATGATGATGCAGCTAAGAAGGTCATTATAAATGCATCTACAGAGTCAGGTCTTGAAGCAGCAGTTGGAATTACTGTAAAGCCAAGCAAACTTGATGCACCAGAGTATATCAAGACACCAGTTATTACTAATGACGGACAGGGTAGTCTTAAAGTAGATTACTCACTTGATTTAGGAAGCAGAGAAGACATGTCTGCAATCTCATGGTACAGATGTACAGACGCAGAGGGAAGCAATAAGGTACTTGTAGCAGTAACAAGAAACGATTCACCAGAATATACATATAAGTTAACAGCAGGTGATGTTGGATATTACATCATGGCTAAGGTAGAATCTAAGAACATCAGAAGTGATTATGGAACACCAGTAAATACAGTATATGACAAGGCAATCGGAGTGAAAGATGTAAGAAGCAAGAACCTTTCTACAGATTTCTCTAACTTCCCTAATACAAAGCAGTCAGAAATCAAAGCTGGCTTCTGGACAGTAGATTATAACCGTCCGGCAGATACAGAAAGCTTTGGAAAATGGCAGGGAGCAGATACAGAAGAGCCATGGGTATACGGAGTAACAGGTAATGGCTGTGTAGGAGCAGGATTATATCAGGGAACACAGGGTTCAAGACTTATGTATACACCAGTAGAAGGAACATATGGTGATATGTCACTTAAGCTTGTAGTTGACCCGGCTAAGACAGCAGGTCAGGGATTTGGTAGTGCAGGACAGTATATGGATGTACTTCTTAAGTTCGATACATCTACACTTACAGGATACGGATTAAGAATAATAAGAACTAAAGCGTCATCTAATGCTGTAACATTTGTACTTGTAAAATATGACAATGGAGCAGTAACAGAAATCTCTGATGAAGTAATTGCAAGCTGCTATGTAACAGGATGTACAATTAGTTTAAAGACTGAAGGTAATAAGCTCACTGCTCATGTTGAGACACCAACAGAACAGCTCGCAGATCAGGCAGCTAAGGGATATCCTCATGTAGTTGACCTTACAGCAGATATCGCAGCTAACAGCTTTGGCGGTGTTGCAATACAGCATACAGGAACAACAGGAACTGGTGGATGGCAGAATACAACAATGCTTCATAATTTAGATATTACATGGGAAGGTGAGAACAACCAGAACCCTGAATATGTTGAAGGAAATCCATCAGATAACGAGAATCCGGCAGAGAAACCAGATGATTCAACAGGAACTTCAACAGGAGCAGATACAACAGTTAAGACAGGCGATATGAGCCATGCAGGAATGTATGCCGCATTAACTACAGCAAGCCTTTGTGCATTGCTTGGAATGGTAGCAGTATACATGAGAAGAAGAAAAGATATCTAATTTCATAAAAATTTTCTTTACAGGAGCACCCGCAATTATATTGCGGGTGTTTTTGCGTAGTGAATGTGTGACCGTATGTGATTGACATTTTAATTATTATGCTATAAAGTTTTATAGGACTAACCAGTATAAGATGGAGGATAAAACTTAAAAGCATGAAATATAATATCAGAAAGTATATATTGGCAGGAATTACAGCAATTCTTGCGGCGGTTGTTCTGACAGCATGTGGAGGCAGCAAGCCAGAGAAGGACGATACAGTCCAGAGTACACAGGAAATATTTGCAATGGATACATATATGTCGCTTACTGCATATGGCAGCAATTCAGAGGAAGCAGTAAGTAAAGCAGTTCAGGAGATTAACCGGCTTGATGCAATGTTTTCGGTAGGAAATGAGGACAGTGATGTTACTAAGATAAATGAAAATGGAAGCGGTGAAGTATCGGAAGAAACCGCATTTATAATGAACAGGGCAATGCAGGTATCTAAAGAAACTAAAGGTGCTTTCGATATTACGATATACCCGGTTATGGAACTGTGGGGATTTACCACCAAGAATTATAGAGTGCCTGAAAGCAGCGAGATTGCAGAGGTACTTAAGCATGTTTCTTATACAAATGTGGAGGTTAACGGGCAGCAGGTGACATTGTCAGATGGTGCAAGCATTGACCTTGGTGGAATTGCCAAAGGTTATACTTCTTCAAGGGTGATTCAGATTATGAAGGACTGCGGCATAGAGCACGCAATCATTAATCTTGGAGGCAATGTGCAGGTGCTTGGAAGAAAGAGCGATGGCTCGGACTGGAGGGTCGCCATACAGAATCCTGACAGTGAAAGCAGTTATCTTGGCGTATTAAGCACTGCTGATAAGGCTGTCATAACATCAGGTGGATATGAGAGATATTTTGAGCAGGACGGACAGGTATACCATCATATTATAGACCCACAGACAGGTTATCCATCAGAGAGCGACCTGACTTCGGTTACAATTGTATGCTCTGACGGAACAACAGCAGATGCATTATCAACTGCGCTTTTTGTAATGGGGCTTGATGGTGCGAAAGAGCTGTATAGAAGCGGCTCGCTTGATTTTGAGATGATACTTTATGATGGAAGCAGAGTATATGTGTCAGAGGGAATAGCTGACAGTTTTTCAACAAATATGAACACGGAAATAATTACCATACAGCCTTAATGAGAATTATTATTAACAGTCTGTATTGACAAATGCAGGGGCTAAAATATATTCTATAGAACAGTTAGAAAAAACTAATTAAAGATAGAAGAAATTACTTTTGTTTATGGAAACTAACCTTGGATATAAAGACCCGAAGGAGCAGACATGTTATTAATAATATCACTTATAATCGTATCTTTATTCATATATTTTCTTAAAGATTCACTTAAAAAACACGCAGGTATCTACTATATAGGGGCAGCGGTAATCTCTATTGCAGTATTTCTGATTGGATTTCTGCCAATGCCTTTATTCTTAAAGAATAATATATTGGGGATATTTGCAAAGGGTTCTCTTGGAACGGCAATGTTCATTGCAGTAATGTACGCAGGTGCACTTCCTAAGGGCAGCAAGCTGATTGCACCGCTTATGAAGATAAGAGGTGAATTGTCAATTACAGCGGCAATACTTGTCCTGTGTCATAATTTCACATACGGAATAACATATTTTAAAATGCTTTTTATTAAGCCGGAGGCATTATCAGCAACACAGCTTACAGCAGCAATAATAAGCCTTGTGCTTATCATAATAATGATTGTGCTTACAGTAACTTCATTTCAGGCTGTAAGAAAGAAGATGAAGGCTAAGAAGTGGAAACAGTTACAGCGCACAGCATACGTATTCTACGGTCTTATGTATGTACATATAATGCTTATCAATATTCCTTATGCAAGACTTGGACTTGGTACTTATATTGCAAATGTTGTTATCTACAGCATAGTCTTCTTAGGATATGCAGCTATGAGAATAGCAAAGGCTGTATCAGCAAAGGCAACAAGAGCCGGAAAGACATACGGTAAGAAACCAGAGACTGTTCTGTATGGTCTTGCATTGGTTTTATGTGTAGTTATGACATTTTTATGCTTTGCAGGAAGAAAGACAACTGCTATGGCTTCTGGCGGGGACGAGGAATGGGAAGAATTCTTTAATGATGAGACAGTTGCAGCGTTGGTTAAAGAGGCAGAGAGCAGCCTGGCAGATGACGCAGCTTTAACAGCCGAAGGAACGACAGAGGCTGGACAGACTGATAATCAGTCAGATACACAGGCCGACAATTCGGGTTTGGATAATTCAGGTTCGGAAAATGCTTCTGGTAATACATCTGGCAATGATTCAGGGAGCGGTAATCAGGCAGCACAGCCAGGAAATTTATCAGATGGCAGTAGTGATTCACAGGGAGGTAATACTGCCAGTGATACACCGGCTAATGCAACATTTAAAGCAGACGGAACTTATACGGGTTCTGCTGTGTGTGATGCTTATAATTACAATGTAACGGTTACAATAGTCGTATTAGGAGATGTGATTACATCAGTTACAGCAACTTCAGAAGCAGGAGCACAGGACGAGCAATATTTTAATATGGCAAATGCAAAGGTTCCTGCACAGCTTCTTGCAAATCAGAGTACATCAGGCGTTGACAGTGTTTCTGGGGCTACTAAATCAAGCAATGCCATAAAGAAGGCATTTTACTATGCTTATAAATCTGCTAAGAAGTAGAGCAGATTTGTAATAGAAAAAATTATAAGGAGGCAAAATTCCTCTCCTCACCAATGGGTTCGGATTTTGCTTCGCAAAACAAGGAGGATTTATGAGGAAGAACATTTTTACTAAGATTGCTGCTGTTGCAGCCGCTACTGTTCTTGCAGTTACAGCACTTCCAGCTCTTGTGTCTGATACACATGCAGCAGATGATGAGTATTCATATGTATATGCTGGACTTACATGGCAGGAATACTGGGCTAACGAGGGCGTATATAACGCAGGAGATGTAACAACATCTAATGAGAAGGATACACATGGTGAGTATGATAAGGGCGCTTTTGATACAGTAACAAGAGCTACAACCAATCATGGTCTTCACAGAGGAAGCTACCAGTGCATGGCAACAATTGATACAGAAGATGGTAAGAAGTATGAGCTTGCCGGCTGGACTGGTGATGCAAAGAATCAGATAATGATTCTTACAGATGGTACACAGCTTTCATATAGTAAGGGAGTAATTACTAATACAGATGGTACAACATCTAAGCTTTCTTCTTATGAAGTAACTGGTATTAAGTATGTTCCGGTTAAGGTTAAGACATCTGATCTTGCTGATTTTGAGCAGCATTACAAAGTTGTCAAGAATGGTGAGAAGTTATACGGAGGATTCGGTGAGGTCAAGCTTAGTTCATATGAGTATACAGCTGCAGTTAATGCAGATACTAACGGACTTAAGACAGCAGTTAAAAATGCAGACGGAACATATTCATTCTCTGCAAGACAGACTGGAAGTGGAAAGTCATTTGCAGAGCAGGATATAAGTGTAGCTGCTAACATTACATCTACAGTAAAAGATGCTACAGGTTCATACGGTGAATTCTTAAGAGTTGATATTAATGGCGATGGTTATGGCGCATTAGGTGCTATGATGCAGACTGTTAAGTGGACATACTATGGAAATGATGCAACAAGAACAAATGTAGTTGCTACATATGGTACTAAATTCGCAGCAGACAACTGGATGCACAAATCAATGGGAATCCAGCTTGGACTTACAGATTCAGCACGCTGCCAGTTACCAGCAGGTTATGATGGAACAGGTTACTGGTCACTTACTGTATATGCATTAGGATATACTGATACTACAATTGATTTTGAAGCAACTGATGCTAATATTGTTAAAGTTAAAGCACCTGTAAGTGATACATCTAAGCTTTCAGCAGCTATTGCAGCAGCAGATGCACTTAACGAAGCTGATTACACAGCCGAGTCTTGGGCAGCTATGAAGCTTGAGTATGAGGAAGCAGTCGATGCACTTGCAGTTGCAGAATATCAGGCAGATGTTGATGAGGCAACAGAGCATCTTACAGCAGCAATCAATGCATTAGTAAAGGTTGATGCAGGTACACCTTCTGGTTCAGAAGAGTCTGGCAACACAACTGATGCAGGTACATCAGATACATCTGTATCAAATGTTAAGACTGGTGATTCTAACAACATGATGGCTTACATCGTAGCAGCAGTACTTGCTTTAACAGCAGGTGTTGCAGTAACAGGCAGACGTAAGATTAAGAATGTAAGATAACTGATACGCTAAAATCTAATAAAACTATAAACAAGCCAAAGAACCGGGTCGGAGAGAATCCTTTGTGGGATTCACTTCCGATCCGGTTCTTTGTTACCTGTTAATCTTAATATCACCCATATTAACATCAGCATTTATACTCTTTCCGCTGCCGGCGTTATTAGTATAGCTGTGAGAATAAGTAGAATCATTAACCTTAATGTCGCCTAAGTCTACAGAGAGATTAGCACTGTATTTATCAATATCCATACCGCTTATTTTCAGTGAGCCCATATCAACAGAGAGATTAAGAACATCACTGTTGCAATTGGTAATCTTAATATCACCCATATTAACATCAGCAGTTAAATTCTTAACGGCAGAATCAGCAATCTTAAGAGAACCCATATCAACAGAGAAATCAGCAGAAGAAGCATTTATATCGTTCACAGACATATCACCCATATTAAGGTCAGCCTGAATGGAATTAAGACTGACATTGTCAGGAACAGTAATTGTAAGTGTGCAGTCTGAGTTTTTGATATTAGTCATAAGATGTACTTTTACATGCTGTTCAATATTTAATGAAGTTCCAGAAACAGATACAGCAGGCTTAAACTTTTCAGCACCTGTATAGATAACTTCAAGCTTGCTGCCTTTCTTAATCTCAACACTGCCAAGATTCATATCAACAGATATGTCTGACACATTATCATAAGTGGAAGAATTTTCAATATATTTGCCACTGGATGCCATAGTTATGCGTGTAAAAGGAGAAATGTTAAATACATTACCAAGAACGCCAATAATTATGCATATAAGTGTAATAAAATATATAATTGACAGATAAATTCGTTTACTCATAATTACACCTCCCTGGAATCGTCTTTAAGTATACTCTTAAATATAGCGTGTATTACAGCCGCAACAGGCCATATAACCCATGTTAAAGCCCATGCAAATGTGATGAAACTGATTGACAGATATATACATGTAACGGTAGGCCAGAAAACAGACATAATAGTTGTTGCAGTATTGTTAATATATCTGACTTCTTTATTCTCCTTCTTAACATAGCTGCCGGCTACATTGTCACCATTAAGGGCAAGTAAAGTCTTACATGAAGTTTCAGCCATTGAACCGAAAACAATAAGGAATACTCCGACACTTACTATACAAATCATTGCTGCACCGCCGATATCGTCAAGTCCCTGTATTGGGATTGCGTCAAAAACAGCAGCAGGGACAAAGCTTATGATACACATAATAATTCCCAGAGTGCGGCACACAATAGAAATGTTGCGAAGCTGTTCCTTCTTATCCTGCACATATCCGACAGTGGCATAATCGATGATACATTCGTGCTTCTTAATATAGTCGTATTTATTCATTAAAGAATTGGTTATTATAAATATGCCAACACCGCAGGCAACTATAATAAACAGAGCAACAGTGCCCATTGTCTGGAGAAAATTATTATGAAATGCACTGCAGGCTGCCGCTGGAACTACTGAGAAAATACATAAGAAAACCCCTAATGCAGTCAGAAATGCATGTCGGCTGCCGGCACTTACAAAGCTTCTGGCTTCATCCTGTGTTAAAGTGCGTCTGTTATCAACAGGAGCAGAAGACTGTCTGTTAAGTCCGAGAGTTTCTGCGAGTTCGTCAAGATTGCCAAATTCTGAGATAACAGTGCCTACAGCCTCATTCTCGCTTTTACCTTCACTGATAAGTTCATTATATTTGTCCTCCATCATGCCCCACAATTCGTCTTTAGCCTTTAAAACTTCAGCAGTTGCGGGGAGATTGGCAAACATAGTTTCAAGATAACTCTTAATAGTATCCATACATTAATTCTCCTTCACAATAAATTTTTCAATAACTTCTTTAGTGAGAGCCCACTCTTCACATTTTGACTGATAATACAGTCGTCCTTCATCAGTAATCTGATAATAGGTGCGCTTCTTTCCCCCATTCTCGCCTACACCGGGGAAAGAAGTGATATATCCGTTCTTTTCCATTCGTGTAAATGCGGAGTAAAGAGTAGTTTCTTTAACAATATATTTCTCATTGGTCATGGCCTTAATCTGCTTGGAAATCTCATAACCATAAGATGGCTTATCAAGCAGAAGATACAGGATAATTGTATCGTTGTAGCCTCGTATAATGTCGCTGCTGATGCCAGCCATGCATATTCCTCCCTTCGAATTAATTGAAGGTGATGATTCACCTGATAATAAATATTAAATAAATGATAATTACTACGACAGGCGATACTACGACAGCCGTAGTACATCTGTCGTAGTATATATAACATGATATGCATAATATGTCAACAGGAGAATATAAAAATCCCTCAAAAGCAGGTAAACAGTGCTTTTGAGGGATATATTAAAAATGTGGATTATTTGAAATATACTTTAGCTGCAGTAGCAGACATGATATTTTCCTTGTCGGATGTTGATATTTCATTGCTTAAGACAATGTAATCAATAAGGTGTCTGTAGCTGTCCTTGCACAGATTCATAGGCAGGTCGCTTCCCCACATAAGTCGGTCGCTTCCGACAAGTTCGATGGCGCGTTTGATATAATGGATTGCGTCAGGATAAGGGTATGTGGCGTCTTTACCCTGATTAGAAGGAAGGCTTGCAAGGTCGAATACAACATTGTCAAGCGTGAGTGCCTCCATTCCTTTAAGCCAGACATCTTCCTGAACAAGACCTCTTGGGGCGAGCAGATGGCACACAACAAACTGCGTGTCAGGGTGTCTCTTAATTGCGCGGGCGAGAGCTTCCGGCTGCCAGCACTCGGCAGGGTAGCGGCCGATATCGAACACAACAGTATTCTGATGCTTTTCAGCATATGACAGCATTTCCTCAATAACATCACCATCAAGAGCAATAGTTGGATGATAACTCATAAGACCGCTTCCGGTACTTACCTCAAATTTTACAATCTTAATTCCGAGGTCTTCAAACAAATGCTTTCTTATAGAATCAACATTTCTGCAGAATGGGTCGTAAGTAGCTGCCGCAGCAAGACGGTCAGGATATTTCTTTGCAGCCTCATAAGTGTAGAGATTCTGCGGTCCTAAGAAATTGCCCTGAAGCATAACAGCCTTGGAGACACCAGCTTCATCCATAACCTTAAGAACCGCTTCCGGAGTTACATCATATTCACCGAGACACTCTGGTATCATCTGGAATATAGTGCCGTCAGCGTAGCTTGCGTAACCTCCGCCTATAGCCTGCATTTCTCCGCTGTTTCCAAATCCATTGATACAGCGGCATATATGAATGTGTGAGTCAATTATGTTCATTGTAAAGCCTCCTTGTTGCTAGATGTTGAAAGAATATTGAGATTATGTCCATACAGAAATTCATTAATAATTCCAATGTCATATTCACATTTGTTAATCATAATTATAATTGCAGCATCACGGCTGACCTTGGAATACAGAGGGCTTAAGCCTGCAGTTTTTAACGCACGGTTGGTATCTGTAAGATTCATATGACATGCAATGCAGAGCGCAATTACTCTGTCGCGGCTTGGGTTGGCACGATTACCATTAAGTATTCCGTATGCATAATTAGCTGGAATATCACTTTGCCGGATAACATCATTTAATTGAAGTCCGTGGCATCCTATATACCAGTTAAAGAATTCGCTGACAGACATCTGTGAGTCAGTATCCTCTTCATTACGATATCTGTTAAAATGTTCAGGCTCAACTGAACTTAAGATTTTATCAAGTTCATAAGTCGGCTTTTCGTTCATTATTAATTCCGCCTTTCACAATAGAGTACACATTTTCTATTGATATAGTGTATAATAATAAACACTAAATTACAATAAGGATGAAAATATGACTTTAGAAGAAGAGAGCAGGCTGTCATTTTACAGGGAACTGACAGTACTTGATGAAAAAAAGAATATAGTGCTGGTGCAGGATATAAGGAACAGTGAGCTTTGCGTTAAAAAGACACTTGATATATATTCGCATGATGTATATGAGCAGCTTGCCTCTGTAAGAATTGAGGGTGTTCCTGCGGTAAAGGAATGTGTTGCTGATGATAGAAAGCTTATAGTAGTTGAGGAGTATGTGCAAGGCAGGAGCCTTAAGCAGGTATTAGATGAGCAGGGACTATTAAACGAGGAACAGGCATATGATATTGCAGTACAGCTTGCGGACATACTTGTGCGACTGCATCAGTTAGAGCCGGCAATTGTCCACAGAGACATTAAACCATCTAATATAATTATTGAAAAAAACGGACATGTGAATCTTATAGATTTTAATGCGGCAAGACATGTTAATGCAGATAAGAATGAAGATACCAGAATGCTGGGAACAGTGTATTTTGCTGCACCAGAGCAGTTTGGATTCGGGCAGTCTGATGAGCGTACGGATATATATGGTCTGGGAGCAACAATTAATTATATTATGACAGGTGACAAGCCGGGAGCAGGAATTGCAGAGTGCAGATTTTCAGATATTCTTAAAAAATGCCTTATGGTAGATGCCAAAGACAGATATCAGTCAGCAGCAGAGCTTCGCGGCGTGCTGGATATGCTAAATTATAATGCGCATACACAGGATAATGGGAAAGACAGGACAGCGTTTGGTGGGGATAATGTGGCTTTGATTGTGAGAGTGTGCGAGAATATTAAGTTCGTATTTGTTAATTGGTATAGAAAATCTCAGATAAGTAAAGGTGATGTTAATAGTTCGTGGAGAAAGTATCTTTTACCAGGTTTCAGAAGTCTTAATATTATTAGTTGCATAGCCGCACTAATATGGTACGCAGTAATAGTTATGCTGACATTTGGACTCACGGTTTCAGATAGCAAAACAGGAACACCTGAGGCAGGTGGTAAACTTATTATATATAAGATAGCAGCTTTTATTATTATGTTAGTACAGACTCTTTGGTTTGGTAATTATCTTGATGTCAGACGAAAACTTCCGGGAATGAAAAAGGTAAACGCAATTAGTACTATTTTGACATTTGTGTATGCATTTGTAATTTTATTTTTGTTAGTAATGTTTTTAATAATAATTATGGTAATTGCTGGATATTAATAATTATAATAATGAAAAGGACAGGACATATATTGAGAAGATCACTCAATAATATGTTCTGTCCTTTTTGTGCTGTCAGCACACAGATTGCGAGCTTGATTATGATAATATTCAGAATGTAAAAAGAATTACATATCACGATGAAAATTAAATATTGTATTCATATCACAGTTAAGGATACGGCAGCATGCATAGAGAAAAGAAACAGTCGGATTCTGTGTTCCTTTTTCAATTCTGTTGTATGAGTAGATAGAGATATCAATGCCATCAGTCTGAAGTCTGGCAATCATATCAGTCTGTTTAATGTTCAGTGATTTACGCAGAGTGGCTATATTATTGCCAATATTACTATCATTAACCTGAATTATGCGGTCAATACTGTTTTCATTTTTCATAAAATTGCACCTCTATGCAATAATATATGTTGATTTGCAAAAAAATAATTGCACGAGAGTGCAATAAATGATACTATGTAGA
>OJME01002403.1_pt1 | contig 12665 bp, 11 predicted proteins | sample 1597151 | NCBI WGS metagenome assembly OJME01 (sample SAMEA2452118, study PRJEB22498) | human gut metagenome | biome: human feces; feature: human gut; material: feces | place: Australia | collected 2012
CTGTATGGCAAATTCTTACAAGTTCCACCATACCATCAATGATACATATGAAGTGAGCTGCGAGATGGAAAGAAAGCGTGTGGAATGTGCGATCATGATAAAAGCTGCGTTGGCAGACAAGTAAGAAAGGAAAATGAGAGATGAAAAAAGGTAAAAGTTTTCTCAGCCTGTTCCTCGTCATTGCCGTAACGGTACTCTTTGGAGTATCTTGTATGTATGGTGTTGACCTGAAATGAACAGGAGCTGCGAAGAACATCAATCTCGGCCTTGATCTTGAAGGTGGTGTAAGTATCACTTATCAGGTTAAGGGAGACAATCCGTCCCAGAAGGACATGGATGATACTGTATACAAGCTGCAGAAGCGTGTAGAACAGTACAGTACAGAGGCTCAGGCTTATCAGGTAGGAGATAACCGTATCAGTATTGAGATCCCTGGAGTAAATGATGCAAATGCGATCCTGGAAGAACTGGGACAGCCGGGTTCACTTTACTTTATCAAGCATAAGAACAGTGCCGGTGAAGAGAACTATACGCTTGGTTCTTCGGGTTATGTGCTGAATAAGACAATCGACGAACTCAAAGAAAGCGACTCAATCGTACTGACCGGATCAGAAGTAAAGACTGCTTCTGCCGGACAGATCTCTGATTCCACGACTGGAAGTAAAGAGTACGGTGTGGATCTGGAACTGACAACAGAAGGTGCTGAAAAGTTCAAAGAGGCAACCCAGGAAGCTGTTAATAACAGCAATGATACGATTGCAATCTATTATGATGGCGAACTGATCAGTGTGCCGAAAGTTAATACGGTAATTGAGAATGGAAAAGCACAGATCACGGGTTCTATGACTTATGAAGAGGCGGATAATATTGCGTCTACGATCCGTATCGGTGGTCTGAATGTAGAACTGGAAGAGCTGAGTTCAGAAGTAGTAGGAGCACAGCTTGGTCAGGAAGCAGTAAGCACAAGCCTGATCGCCGGTGCAATTGGTCTTGCACTGGTATGTATTTTCATGTGCTGGGTATATCTTCTTCCGGGACTTGCAGCCAGTATGGCACTGCTGCTTTATACAGAGATCACACTGCTTCTCCTGAATGCATTTGATATTACACTGACATTGCCTGGTATTGCCGGTATCATCCTTGGTATTGGTATGGCGGTGGATGCGAACGTAATTATTTTCGCACGTGTGAAAGAAGAACTTACAACCGGCAAGTCTGTTCATGCAGCATTGAAATCCGGTTTCCATAAAGCAATGTCAGCCATCATTGATGGAAATGTGACAACGCTGATCGCAGCAGGTGTGCTGTGGCTTCGCGGAAGTGGATCTGTCAAGGGATTTGCACAGACACTGGCACTTGGTATCGTAATCTCCATGTTTACAGCACTGGTGATCACGAGACTGATCATTTTCTCTTTCTACGGAGCTGGTATCCATAATGTAAAAGCTTACGGAAGACATCTGAAAGAACGTAAACCATTTGACTTCCTTGGAAAGAAGAAAATCTTCTTTGTTCTGTCAATCATCCTCTGCCTGTGCGGACCGGTCATGATGGGCGTGAACCATGCAAGGGGAATCGGGGCAATGAACTACAGCCTTGACTTTGTCGGAGGAACATCCACGAATGTTACATTTGATAAAGAATATACTCTTGATGAGATCGATAAAAATATGATCCCGAGTATGGAAGAGATCACCGGAGATAAGAATATCCAGGTTCAGACGGTAAAGGGAACGAACCAGGTTGTATTTAAGACGCAGACGCTGGATCTGACAAAGAGAGAGGCTCTCGCATCTTATCTGAATGAGAATTATGGTGTTGAGACAAAAGATATTGCAACTGAAAATATCAGTTCCACAGTAAGTTCTGAGATGCGTGTGGATGCAGTCATTGCTGTGATCATTGCTACGATCTGTATGCTGCTTTATATCTGGTTCCGTTTCAAAGATATCCGTTTCGGTGCAAGTGCGATTATTGCGCTGCTGCACGATGTGCTGGTAGTGCTTGCGGTTTATTCACTGCTTCGTATTTCCGTCGGAAATACCTTTATCGCATGTATGCTGACGATCATTGGTTATTCTGTCAACGATACGATCGTTATCTTTGACCGTATCCGTGAGAAGCTTGCATTAAAGCATGGTAAACAGACAAGGGAAGATCTGATGGAAGTAGCAAACCGAAGCCTGACACAGACCTTATCACGAAGCATCAACACATCCATAACAACATTTATTATGGTATTTATGCTGTTCCTTCTTGGTGTAGCAAGTATTCGTGAATTTGCACTGCCGCTGATGGCAGGTATGATCTGCGGTGCATATTCATCTATCTGCATTGCAACCGAGTTGTGGTATGTGATGAAAGTTCATCTTGGTAAAAATAAAATAACAGAATAAGATCTGTTGAAGAAAAGTGAAAGTCCTGGCAGTTATTTGCCGGGACTTTTAAGATTCATAGGAAATTACGTCCTATGAATCTTAAAGCCCTCCGGGCGGGATCACACTGCGTCGGAGATGAATTATGTCGCGGAGGCGACACCGCCGCAGGCGGTGAATCCTGTGGAACAGGATTCTTTTTTTCCTTTGAAAAAGAAGGGCACTGTGATATAATGAAAAATAAGAATGCGTAACTGCGAGCAAAAATGCAGTTTGCTAAGAGAAAGGAAACGCAGCATGGTCAATGAACAACGACTGCACAGCATGATAAAAATAGCAAAATTTGATGCAAACGATGGAAAACGCTGCAAACCGATGATCCAGTATGCGCGAAAGGATTATGTGGCATTACAGCTTCTGAAAAGTTTCGTGGTCGGCACGATCGCATTTTTTATGATGTTAGGGCTTTGGGTACTCTATTCTATGGATGCTTTGATGGAACAGATCAACAAAATGGATTTTGTAAAGGCTGCTACTACACTGGGACTGCTCTATGGAATTTTTATGGTAATTTATCTTCTTGCCACATATATTATTTTTAATATGAAGTACACTTATGGCAGAAAAAAGGTAAAAAAATACTATGCGGGTCTAAAAAAGATCAGTGCGATGTATCTGCGGGAAGAACGGTTGAAAGGGAACGGAAACAAAGACTGGGACTGACAACGGAAGCAATGCGGAAAATGAGATTTTTCACATGTGGAAATGGAGATTAGTATGACGACCTTATTGGAATTAAAAGAGAAATTAACACGTTTTTATGGAAAATATGATATATACATTACGCCGGTGATAAAGTTTACTGTTGCACTCACAGCATTTTTGCTGATAAATCACAACATTGGTTATATGGAAAAAATCAGCAGTACACCAATTGCCCTGATCCTTGCCCTGATCTGTTCGATTCTTCCAGTCGGTGGGGCCGTTTTTATTGGCTCTGTGCTGATCCTTTTGGATATGTATGCACTTTCCTTAGAAGTATGTATTGTGGCCCTGATCCTGTTTATTCTGATGTATATCCTGTATTTTCGGTTTTCTCCAAAAAACGAGTATGGGGTGCTTTTGACACCGATTTGTTTTGGACTGAACATTCCGTTTGTGATGCCGGTCGGCATGGGACTTTTGCGGGAATTATATTCCATGTTTTCTCTGGTCTGCGGTATCGTTCTTTATTTCTTCTTAAACGGTGTAAAGCAGAATGAAACAACACTTGGCGGAGTGGATGAGAAAGATGCGGCAACATCAAAGATTGTTGTTGCGTTGAACCAGCTTTTGGGCAACAGGGAAATGTATCTGGTGCTTGCGATCATGGTGGTAACACTGGTCATCGTTTATATCATACGAAAAATGTCCATTGAGCATGCATGGGCGGTCGCAATTATATTTGGTATTTTATTCGAGGCAGTTGGTATGATCGCAGGGGATATGGTACTTGGAATCAGCGGAAAGACCATCACAATTCTGGTGGGAAGCATTATTTCCTGCGTGATTGCATTTGTGATTCAGTTCCTGTTTTTCAATCTGGATTATTCAAGGACGGAAAGACTCCAGTTTGAAGATGATGAGTATTATTATTATGTAAAAGCCGTACCGAAAGCAATCGTTGCAGGGACAGATAAAAAAGTGACCAGATTCAGTGGAAAAGAAGAACAGGATCGTATGACGAAAAAACGTTTCGCAGAAGAAATGGAGATTGACGAAGATCTGCTGGATTAGTTACTTTAAATACAGATAGCGGAAAGGAAAGTGAAGCAGGTGCAGAATGCGATGGCAACCATGGGCGCGTTTTGGGAAAAAGCGTCTATTTATTTGAATTTACCAAAGATTACAATGACAGATGTTGTGGAAATTCTCATCATAACATTTCTGTTTTATTATATGCTTGTGTGGATTAAGAACACAAGGGCATGGGTACTGTTAAAAGGTATTATGGTAATATTGCTTTTTGTTCTGGTTGCAGCTGTATTTCAGATGAATACGATCATCTGGATTGCGAAGAACACATTGAGCGTCGCAATTACTGCCATAGTTATTATATTCCAGCCGGAAATCCGGAAAGCACTGGAAAATCTTGGACAGAAGAATTTCCTTACTTCTTTTTTTACGTTTGATTTTTCAAAGGGAGAAATCGCAAAGTTTACGGATAAAACGATCAATGAACTGGTAAAGGCATGTTATGAGATGGGAAAAGTCAAAACAGGTGCACTTATCGTCATTGAGGATGAAATTGTTCTTTCGGAGTATGAAAGAACCGGTATTGCAGTAGATGGAATACTGACAAGCCAGCTTTTGATCAATATTTTTGAAAAAAACACACCGCTTCATGACGGAGCCGTGATTGTCCGCGGGGACAGAGTGGTGTCTGCCACCTGCTATCTGCCACTGACGGATTCTTTAAGTATCAGCAAAGATCTTGGTACAAGACATCGTGCGGCGGTCGGAATCAGTGAAGTCAGTGATTCACTTACCATTGTTGTATCTGAGGAAACGGGAAAAGTTTCCATCGCCATGGGTGGGGAATTGTACCGCAATGTGGACGCTGAGTATTTATACAGCATCGCGAGAAGAAAGTTTCAAAAATTGAATTATGGAGAAGGAGGCTTAAGGATGTTAAAGAATCTGGCAAAAAAACTAACGAATAATCTTGGCCTCAAGGTACTGGCTGTGTTATTTGCGATCGCTCTGTGGATCGTAGTGGTCAATATTGATGATCCGGTCAAACCGGCACAGTATACGATCAGTGTAACACAGGATAATATGGATTATCTTACCTCAAATGGAAAGTATTCCGAGACACTTGGCGGGAAAAATACAGTTACGTTTACGGCATCGGCAAAACGAAGTATTCTGGAAAAATTATCCAACACGGATTTTACTGCAGTTGCGGATATGGAAAAGATTGAATATGTGGAAGGTGATGGCGTATGCCGTGTCCCGATTACGATCACATGCAGTAAATATAACAGCAATACAGTTACCATTTCATCCAAACAGCAGTATCTGGATGTGACAGTGGAAGATCTTGGAAATGTACAGAAAAAGATCACTGCAAGCACGGAAGGTACGGTCATGGATGGCTGTGCACTTGGAGATGTTTCCATCGTGACATCGAATCTTTTGAAAATTTCGGGACCGTCTTCTGTTACGAGTCAGATCAGCACGGTAGTCGCAACGATCAATGTTGACGGAATGTCATCGGATGTGACTGATACAGTAGTGCCGGTTTTATATGATGCGGATGGTAATGAGATCGATGCTTCAAAGTTAAAAATGAATATTAATACTGTTACGATCACGGCGCAGATATTAAATACAAAAGATGTGGATCTTTCCTTCCAGACAAAAGGAACTGTGGCATCCGGCTATACATTAAAAGAAATTACCTACAGTCCGAAAAAAGTCCGGATCAAGGGAGAAACGGATGTGCTTAATAAGGTGGCTAAGATCGCAATACCGGATGATGTGTTAGATATGAGCGGTGCAACGGAAGATGTTGAGACAACTGTAGATATTACATCTTATCTTCCGGATGGAACTTCGCTGGTACTTGCAGCAGACGCAAAAGTGGAGGTCAAAGTAAAAGTAGAGCCGATCACAACAAAAACCTTCGAGGTGGATGCATCTGCGTTTACGCTTGAAAATATTCCGGATGCGACAAAGGCGAAGATTACGGAAGATACGATTCAGGTTGAGGTCACCGGAGCGGAAAGCGATATTAAGAAGCTGTCAGCAGATGACATTACAGGTACTGTTAATCTGCAGGGATATGGAAATGGTGAACATAATATCGCTGCAGATATTGATGTAGATAATGAACTTTATCAGGTAAAAACCGTGCGGATCCCGGTTAAAATGACTGCGGAAGATACGGAAATAAAATCAACGGAAAGCAGCAAAAAGAGTGCTTCTAAAACAAAATAAAAGAAATTAATAATTTGGAGGAAATACAATGGCAAGAATGTTTGGTACAGATGGTGTCCGTGGAGTGGCTGGATCAGAACTTACGATCGAGCTTGCGACAAAACTTGGACAGGCGGGAGCTTATGTGCTTACGAAAGAGCAGGAACATCAGGCAACGATTATCGTTGGCTGTGATACGAGAATTTCAGGAGGAATGCTTGCAAGTGCACTGATGGCAGGAATCTGTTCTGTCGGTGCAAATGCGATTTTTGTCGGAGTAATGCCGACACCTGCAATTGCGTATCTGACGAGAAAACATAAGGTAGATGCCGGGGTTGTCATTTCCGCATCCCATAACCCGATGGAATTTAACGGAATTAAATTTTTTAACGGCGAGGGATATAAGCTTTCTGATGAGCTTGAAGACGAGATCGAGGCACTGATCCGTAATAATATGAAGGATGTCAACCTGCCGATCGGTTCCGGAGTCGGTAAAATTGATTATCGTTTCGATTTAAGAGACGAATATGTTGAATTTATGAAAAAATGTGTTCCGGTTGATCTGACAGGCATGAAGATCGTGGTTGACTGTGCAGAGGGAGCCGCTCATTATACGTCAGTGAAGACATTGAAAGATCTGGGGGCTGATCTGGTGGCAATCCATACCGAACCGGATGGAACGAATATCAATGCAAACTGTGGTTCGACGCATATGGATGAATTAAAAGCCAGAGTAGTTTATGAAAATGCTGCCATTGGTATTGCATTTGACGGGGATGCAGACCGTATGCTTGCTGTGGATGAAAAAGGAGAACTGGTCGATGGAGACCAGATCATGGCAATCTGTGGTACTTATATGAAACAGAAAGGTACCTTAAAAAAGAATACGATCGTTGTTACTGTTATGACAAACCTTGGATTTTCACTGATGGGAGAACGCGAAGGCATCCATGTGGAAAAGACAAAAGTTGGCGACAGATATGTTCTTGAAAATATGAGAGAACATGGCTATAATATCGGAGGCGAGCAGTCAGGACACGTTATTTTCCTGGATGACAACACCACAGGTGATGGTCTGCTTTCTGCACTTCATCTGCTTGAGGTTATGGTGAAAACGAAAAAAACTTTATCAGAGCTTGCATCTGTTATGGAAGTATTACCGCAGGCACTTGTAAATGCAAAAGTGCCAAACCATAAAAAAGACAACTTTATGGATTATCAGGAGATTGCGGATGCAGTTGCAAAATTAGAGCAGAAGTTTAACGGAGAGGGAAGAGTTTTGATCCGTCCATCCGGTACAGAGCCGCTTGTCCGTGTCATGATTGAAGGAAAAGATCAAAAGGTGATCGATGAGGAAGCTAAAAAGTTAGCGGAACTGATTACGAAGATCATGCTTTAAATATCGTATATACAATAAACAGTTTGGAGGGATTTACTATGGTAAGCCAGAAAGTAACGATTAAAAATCCGACGGGACTTCATTTGAGACCGGCTGGAATTTTATGCAAGGAGGCCATGCAGTTTAAATCACATGTGACATTTCGTTACAGAGAAAATACAGCAAATGCAAAAAGCGTGTTGAGTGTACTTGGTGCATGCATCAAATCCGGGGATGAAATAGAGCTTGTCTGCGAAGGAGAAGATGAAAAAGAAGCACTTACGTCGATTGTTACGGCAATTGAAAATGGATTAGGAGAATAAATGATGAAAAAGATCTTAGTGACAGGGTGCAACGGACAGTTAGGGCGTGCCATCCGACAGGAATATAAAGGTGAGGATGTTTCCTTTATCAATACAGATGTTGCGGAAGGTGAAGGCATTGTGGCGCTCGATATTACCGATGTGAATGCTGTCCTTGCGCTGGTTCGTGCGGAGAGACCGGATGTCATTATCAACTGTGCAGCGCACACCAATGTGGATGCGTGCGAACAGCAGTGGGATGCCGCATACCGGATCAATGCGATCGGACCGAGAAATTTAAGTATTGCAGCAAGAGAAGTCGGAGCAAAAATGATCCACGTTTCCACCGATTATGTATTTGAGGGAAACGGAACAAAGCCATATACGGAATATGATGAGATCCATCCGGTCAGTGTCTATGGAAAGACGAAGGCGGAGGGAGAAAAGTTTCTCCGTGAATTTGCAGACAGATATTTTATTTTCCGTACCGCATGGCTTTATGGAGATGGAAAAAACTTTGTAAAGACGATGCTTCGCCTTGCGGAGTCACACGATGAAGTCAGTGTTGTATGTGACCAGCAGGGATCCCCGACAAGTGCGGTGGAACTGGCAAGAGCCATTCATCATTTTGAACCGACAGAAAATTATGGTACATTTCATGCAACCTGTGAGGGCGATACCAACTGGGCAGCTTTTGCGGAAGCAATTTTTAAACGTGCAGGAAAGACAACAAAAGTCAACCATGTCACAAGTGAGCAGTATGCGAAGATGAATCCGGCTTCTGCAAACAGACCGGCATATTCGATTCTTGAGAACTATATGATGAAACTGACAGACGGTTACAAAATGGCTGAATGGCAGGATGCACTTGATGAGTATATGAAAACACTGGAATAATACGATGACAGAATATATCAAAAAACATTACCGGCTGATTCTGATGTCGGTATTTGCTGCGCTGGTCTGTTTTGGGTATCAGGCATTTAACTCGAATATCAGAATCGATACAGAGGAACTGATCAATCATCCCGGGTCTACGTTAGGGTGGCTTACGATTGGAAGATTTGGACTGGTTCTGTTAAAACGGATGCTTGGTCTTGGTGTACACCGAACGATAAAGAGTGGTATTCTGATGCTTTTGTTTTTTATCCTGGGAGGCAATGTACTGACGTATGGATGCTATTATTTTTCAGGAAAAAAGGATGGAAAACCGTACTGGATATTTACACTGCTTTATATGACATCCAATATCTGGAGTTTTCAGTTTTATTTTTCACTGCAGCAGGCGGAAGTCGCATTTGCAATGCTTTTGATGGCAGTCACCGGATTTTTTATGTGTGATCTTTGTTTTTGCGAGAAATATAAGGAGAACAGAAGCGGAAAAGATCTGTGTAAGCTGTTTTTGTCCACAGTGTTTATTGTGCTGGCACTTGGTACTTACCAGGCACTGGCAGTTTATTATATTGCAGTCTGTGTCATGTTTTTCTTATTGTTCTTCTGGCAGGTGAATGGAAAAAGGGAAAAATGTGGAATTCGCATTATTTTTCTTGTGGCCCATTTCGGTATTTCCTATCTGATATACAGGGGGATTGCGGGTACATGGTTCATGGCAGCCGGTGATTATATGGAAGGGCAGAGCAACTGGGGAAGTGAACCGGCTGCTGAATGTGTCAAGAATGTTCTTCGTGTTGTGAAAAATCAGCTTCTTACCGTCGGACCGCGGAATTTCTCTTTCTATGTGATCGGTGTACTGCTCGCATTTTATGTGATATGGATCGCATGGACGAGAAGAACAGAAAGTGGACGTGCCGGTTTTTGGATTTTTGCAGCAGGAATGATTTTTATGCTCATTACACCTTTTTTAATGACAATCTATGCAGGTGCGATGCTGGTGACAAGGACACAGTTTGCACTTCCGGTTGTGGCTGCATTTCTTGCGATGTTTGGTGTGATGATACTAAAAGAGCAGCAGATTTCCGATGTACGACCGGAAAAACAGGAGCGGGACAGGAAAATGTGCCGATGGCTGCAGGTAATGGGCAATGTGGTGATATTGCTTGTAATCGCAGTTACAGGCGGTCAGGTCTGCTATAACATCAGAATGCACAGCGCGGATCAGGTGCGTTATGAACAGGATGCGCTGCTGGCGGATCAGATCACGGATGCTTTGAAGAGGGAGATCCCCGGGGTGGATGCAGAAGGAGATCCGGTGGATAAAAAAGTGGTATTTATCGGATACCGGCAGCCACAGTTAAACAGCTTGAACCGCCGTACGGAAATGTACGGGTGGTCATTTTTTGAATGTGATTATACCAGAGAACATCCGGCGGGGGCAACGCACCGGATCGCAGGATTTTTAGAAGCACATAATGGAGTCCATCTGGACGATGGTTATTCCGAAGAGATGGAATATAAGGCGGCAGCACTGTCGGAAGATATGACAGTCTTTCCGGCTGAGGGTTCAATCGTGGAAGAAAAAGATCTGGTGGTCGTCAAGCTGTCTGAAATTACGGAACGCCCGGCAGTGGACTGGTGGTAAAACTTGTACAGACAATAAAAGTATGGTAAAATGATGAAAGATTTTGTAGACCATAGAATGGAGAAAATTATGAGAACATATTTAGTAACCGGAGGAGCCGGATTTATTGGATCTAACTATATTCATTACATGTTTCGAAAATATGACAATGAGATCAGGATCATCAATGTGGATGTGCTTACCTATGCAGGTAACCTGGAAAATTTAAAAGACGTTGAAAATCGTGATAACTATACCTTTGTGCGTGCAGATATTACAGATAAAGAGGCAATTACAAAGATTTTTGCAGAAAATGACATTGACCGCGTTGTACATTTTGCGGCAGAGAGTCATGTAGACCGCAGTATCAAAAATCCGGAAGTATTTGTAAAGACGAACGTGCTTGGAACAGCAGTTATGTTAAACTGTGCAAAAGCGGCATGGGAGCTGCCGGATGGCAGTTTCAAAGAAGGGAAGAAATTCCTTCATGTATCGACGGATGAGGTATATGGTTCTTTAGAGGATGACGGAACATACTTTTATGAGACAACACCGTATGCACCGCACAGTCCGTATTCTGCGAGCAAAGCATCTTCGGACATGCTGGTAAAGGCTTATATTGACACTTACCATTTCCCGGCAAACATTACGAACTGTTCTAATAACTATGGACCATATCAGTTCCCGGAGAAACTGATTCCGCTTATTATCAATAATGCGCTGCATGGAAAGAAACTCCCGGTATATGGTGATGGAAAGAATGTCCGTGACTGGCTGTATGTAGAGGATCATTGCCGTGCTATTGACTTGATCATTCATAAGGGTAGAGTCGGTGAAGTATATAATGTAGGTGGTCACAATGAGATGACCAACATTGATATTGTTAAGATTATTTGTAAAGAACTTGGCAAGCCGGAGAGTTTGATCACATATGTCGCTGACCGTAAGGGCCACGATATGCGTTATGCGATCGATCCTACAAAGATCCACAGTGAGCTTGGATGGCTTCCGGAGACAAAGTTTGCCGATGGTATCAAGAAGACAATCCAGTGGTATTTGGATAACCGTGAGTGGTGGGAGACGATCATTTCGGGAGAGTATCAGAACTATTATGCAAAAATGTATGGAAATCGTTCCGAGGAGAAATAAGCAATGAAAGTATTTGTAACAGGAGTCGGCGGACAGCTTGGCTATGATGTGATGAATGAATTGCACCAAAGAGTAATAGAGAGTATCGGCAGTGATGTTTTGCCGGAGGTGACCTCTATTGATGCACCGTATTATTCACTGGACATTACGGATGGGGTTGCTGTGAGTGCGATGCTGGAGAAATTGAAACCGGATGCGGTGATCCATTGTGCTGCTTGGACTGCGGTAGATGCTGCAGAAGATGAGGATAAGCAGGAGACCGTACGTAAGGTCAACGTAGAGGGAACGAAAAATATTGCTGCTGAGTGTGGAGCGTTAGACATCCCGATGATGTATATCAGTACAGATTATGTGTTTGACGGTCAGGGACAGACACCTTGGAAGCCGGACTGTAAGGAGTATGCACCGCTTAATGTTTATGGTGAAACGAAATTGGCGGGAGAGCTTGCAGTGGCAGAGTTTGCATCTAGATTTTTCATTGTGCGTATCGCCTGGGTATTTGGCTTAAATGGCAATAATTTCATCAAAACCATGTTAAAAGTCGGAAAAACGCATGACACGCTGACGGTTGTAGACGATCAGATCGGAACACCGACCTATACGTATGACTTGGCAAGGTTGTTAGTTGATATGATCCAGACGGATAAGTATGGTTATTATCATGCGACCAATGAAGGTGGATATATCAGTTGGTATGATTTTGCGCGGGAGATCTTTGCACAGGCGGCAGCGCTTGGTCATGAAGAATATGATGCAGCGCATTTGACGGTAAAGCCGGTGACAACGGCAGAATATGGAGCGTCGAAAGCAGCAAGACCGTTTAACAGCAGACTGGATAAGAGTAAGCTTACCGAGCAGGGATTTACACTGCTCCCAACCTGGCAGGATGCGCTGACACGGTATTTGCAGGAAGTGCTGTAATTGAATGTATACTGAAATGTTCGTAGGACAGAGAGTTGCTGTGATGTAATGGTGTGTCCGTG
>OJME01002406.1_pt1 | contig 12653 bp, 7 predicted proteins | sample 1597151 | NCBI WGS metagenome assembly OJME01 (sample SAMEA2452118, study PRJEB22498) | human gut metagenome | biome: human feces; feature: human gut; material: feces | place: Australia | collected 2012
ATATAGCAAGTGATTTGTTTTTAGTCAGTTTGATGGAAGGTGTTAACCGTGAAGTAGTTTGCAACTCTGTACACAATGTGATCAAACTGATTATACGCATCAGTCACACTGAACCGGGTAACGTAAAAGGTTTCTACAAGAAACTGAATGAGGATTTGAACAAAGAAATAAAAGTGGTTGCAGACGAACTGGCTAAAGCTACAAAAGCATAAGATTTAAGGAATGAAAAAAGCTATTTGTGGTTTTATCTACTACAAACTATTGGGATGGAAGACTAAAGTATCCGTTCCCGATTATGACAAATATATTATCTGTGCCGCACCGCATACCACCAATTGGGATTTGTTCATAGGCAAACTGTTTATGGGAGCTATAGGTCGCGAAACCGGTTTTATGATGAAAAAAGACTGGTTCTTCTGGCCTCTAGGCCCTATTTTCCGCTGGATGGGAGGGATTCCCGTAGACCGTAGCCGCAAGACTTCATTGGTGGACCAGATGATTAAGATTGCCAAATCGAGTCAAAAATTCCATCTGGCTATCACTCCGGAAGGAACACGCAAAGCCAATCCCAATTGGAAGAAAGGGTTTTACTATATTGCGCAAGGGGCTGGTCTGCCTATTATTCTGGTAGCTATCGACTACGAGAAGAAATGCATCACAGCCGAAAAGGTAATACATCCCAGCGGTGATTTGGACAAGGATATGCGTGAAATCAAATTGTATTATAAGAATTTCAAAGGCAAATATCCTGAAAACTTCAGCATTGGAAAAATAGAATAACCCTTCCGTTGTAGTTCTTCAGATATGAAAACACTGATTATGCGGATTGTATTTTCACCCGCATAATCAGTGTTATTTGTATCTATTCTCTTGCTATACTCTCATCCCCATCCTCAAAATTATTCTTCTCTATCTTCACATTCCGGGTGTGAAGCAAGCGGAAACGGGATTTGTTATGATGAAAAGCCGGATAATCCGTATTCTGGCGGATCACATTGTTTTTAAAGATCAATCCGTCAATGGATTTTGCAAAAAGTACAGGGCGGTCAAAGGTTTCAAAATAGTTATCTTCAATCACTACTCCTTTTTCTCCTTTTCCACCATGGAAATATTTTTTCTGATGCTCCAAATCGGGAATCTCCGGATAAATAGAGATAACAGCTTCCGTAAACTGGAACATATTAGTCAATGCGTTGATAAAACGATTGTTACGAATCAGCACATTCCGGCAAGCTCCCGTTTCAAACCAGCCGTTACAATCACCGCACAGCAATATGGCTGTTCCTGATGTATGATCAAACAGGTTACGCTCTACCACCGTTTTCAGGGGAGTGCTGAACAGCGTACCGCGTGCTCGATTATTACGAATGACATTATCCGCAAAATAAACTTCCGGACACCAGGACAGGTTTTCAATGCCGAAACCTTCTTTATCCGTAATCTCCGCATCCAAAGGCTCGGCAAAAGTGATACGATATTCTTTTGCACCTTTCACCGTATCTTTGTCATTGGGCAGGATTTCCTTCACCCGGTTCTTTCCACCGGTCAGTTCCATGGTGGCGGAACGTACAAATTGTACTTCATCGCCATTCACGCCCCATTCGAATCCGTATGCTTGCGGATGCATGTATCGGGCAATCACCGTATGGTCATCAAGGCGTTGCTTGATTTTCAAATAAGTACCATGTACATTAATCGCATCATCCATCATTCCTTCATACAACCCGTTGCGAGAATCAATCTTCCCCCGGCAACTGGAGAAATGGGTAGCATCCGCCTGCGTGGTAAAGTAACGCGGATCCTTATCGCCACGAAGACAAACGCTGAATTCATCCAACGTGATATTTTCACATAACTGGGCCAGCAGTCCCATACCTTCGGCATAATGCACTTTCACATTCTGCAAACGGGTGTCTTTATCATTGGACAAGAATATACCCGGAGCAGGACGATAATAAGTACGAAGAGCCACCACTGTCCCCGGTTTCAACCGGGCGTCTTTCCATTGAGGAGCATGGTAGACACGTGGAGAGATTTCCTTCAATCCTTCCATAGGACACCATAAGTCACTGGTGCGGTATACCAGACGCTTTGTCTTTTCTTCAAAAGCAATCCCTCCCTGGGGAGCACTGGACCAGCCTTCACCGTATGCTTCGAAAAAACCTTTCTCATTGATACGGCATTTCACCCATGCGGCAGGTTCAAAAGTAATTCCCTCCTCTCCGCTTTCCAATATCTTGACATGAGCAATATGAGGAGTCTCAAAATCTATGCTGAAATTACGCAAAGTACAATTCTCTGAACGAAGCAGAGAAAGTGGAAGCATACGTCCATGAAAGATAAAATCGGCGCCCTGTCCGTCCACCGTCAGCCCCTTCCAATCCTCCAAAGGGAAACCTACCGTTTTCGGATTGTCCTGATCATGATTGGAAATATAATACTCACGGACAGCCGCCCCTTCAGGATGGAAATCGTAACGTCCGGATTCAAAAAGCAGAGTGACCTTATCACCCAAAGCAACTTGAGACTTGATGTCTTGTAACGCCTTCTGCAATTTGGGTGAAAGATTCTCGTGTGTGTCCGGTACCAGACCATAATTTCGCATTTCGACTACCTTACTTCCGGCAAAAGCGGAAACAGCCAGCCATACGAAGCAGAAATTAAAGATAATTCGTTTCATTTAGGTTCATTATAGATTAGTTAGAATGACAAAACTAACAAAAATTCCTAACTTCGCAACCATAAATAAAGAAGAAAACAACATGAAAAAGATATTTTTGTCCTTCCTGCTGGTAATGGCAGGAATATCACACACTTTGGCACAAGGGTTAGATGGTAATGTGGAACAACGTCTAAAAGATTTTTTCACCCGGTACGAAACATCTTATGCCAACATAGGTAAGTGTAAATTAGACCGTTATGAAGTAAATCATGACAAAAAAAGACTGAATGTATATGCCAGCCCCAGCTTCGGCTACCAACCGTTTACCCCCGAAAAGACAGAAGCTATCTACCGGTTACTTAGACAAAGCCTACCCGGTCCTGTAAATTATTACGATATAACCATCTATGCCGATGGCAAATCAATCGAAGACCTGATTCCCAACTATCTGAGAAAGAAACAGGACAAAAGCCGCTTATGGCAACGGACAGATTATAAAGGTGATCCATGGGTAAAAAATATTTCCCGCCCCTTTACTGCCGGCAAAGGACTGGAAGGCAGACACATCGCCCTTTGGCAAAGCCACGGAAAATATTATAAAAAGGACAAGGGATGTTGGGAATGGCAACGTCCCCGCCTGTTCTGTACCACAGAAGACTTGTTCACCCAATCATTCGTCATACCTTATATTATACCCATGCTGGAAAATGCGGGAGCCATAGTTTATACCCCTCGTGAACGTGACTGGCAACGCAATGAGGTGATTGTGGATAATGATACCCATCCCCAAGGTTGCATCTATCAGGAGATAAAAAGCCGGAAAGGTAAATGGAAAACCGCCCCCACCCCGGCATTCGCTCAAAAACGGTTGATTTACAGGGACGGACAAAATCCTTTTGAAGAAGGTACAGCCCGCTTTGCCTCCACCGAGAAAAAACCGGAAAAAGCCTTTGCACAATGGATTCCCCGTATTCCCGAAACAGGAAAATATGCCGTCTATGTGACTTATCAGACTTTACCCGGAAGTGTGAGTGACGCTAAATATCTGGTTTTCCATAAAGGGGGTGTCACCGAATTTCTGGTCAACCAACAAATAGGGGGAGGAACCTGGGTTTATCTGGGCACTTTTGAATTCGACAAAGGAACCAACGATTACGGTATGGTGGTACTAAGTAATGAGAGCAGACAAAAAGGAGTGGTATGCGCCGATGCCGTCCGTTTTGGCGGAGGAATGGGAAACATATCGCGCGGTGGAAAAACCAGCGGCCTGCCCCGTTATCTGGAAGGGGCACGCTATGCCGCACAATGGTCGGGTTTTCCTTATTCGGTTTACAGTCCCAGCGAAGGTAAGAATGACTATACCGATGATATAAACGCCCGCAGCCGGATAATAAACTATCTCAGCGGAAATTCTGTGTACAATCCAAAGGAGAAGGGATTGGGCGTTCCTTTTGAAATGACCTTGGGAGTGCACAGCGATGCAGGTTTTTCCAAAGAAGATGATTTAATAGGCACGCTGGGTATCTATACCACCGATTATAATAATGGTGAACTGAACGCCGGTATCTCCCGTTATGCTTCCCGCGACTTGGCGGACATGGTACTGACCGGTCTGCAACAGGATATCTCCGCCCAATTCGGTATCCGGTGGCAACGCCGCAGCCTGTGGAACCGCAATTACAGCGAGACCCGTCTGCCTGCCGTTCCCTCGATGATTCTGGAACTCCTCTCCCACCAGAACTTCGCCGATTTGAAATTGGGGCACGATCCGCGTTTCAAGTTTACCGTAGGACGTTCTGTTTACAAATCCATACTAAAATACCTGAGTACCATGCATGGGACGGATTACGTAGTCCAACCTTTACCGGTAAATAACTTTGCCATTCACTCCGGAAGTAGGAAAAACACCTTCCAACTAACTTGGCAAGCGGTAGACGACCCGTTGGAACCGACTGCCAAAGCTCAACAATACATAGTCTATACCCGTCTGGGACATGGTGGATTTGACAATGGAACGTTAGTACGCGGTACTGAATATACCTTCGAAGCCGAACCGGGACTGGTATATAGTTTCAAAGTAACCGCAGTCAACAAGGGCGGAGAAAGTTTTCCTTCCGAAATCCTGTCAGCCTATCAGGCAAAGAAAAGTAAAGGAACAATCTTGATAGTCAACGGATTCGACCGTTTAAGCAGACCTGCTACCGTAGATTCTCCTTTCTTGCAAGGCTTTGACTTGAATACGGATCCGGGAATACCTTATATAAATACACCCGCCTTCTGCGGAACGCAACAAAGCTTCGACCGCAGCCGCATAGGACGGGAAACTAAAGACGGGCTGGGATATAGCGGCAGCGAACTGGAAGGAATGTTGATAGCCGGAAATACTTTCGATTATCCGTTCATTCATGGAAAAGCCATCCAGGCAGCCGGAGGATACTCTTTTGTATCGTGTAGTGATGAAGCCGTTGAAAATGGTTTTGTCCGGCTGGCAGATTACCCCATTACAGACCTGATATTCGGAGCCGACAGGCGTCCTTTCTCCCACACATTGCAACAGTTGCTCACAACCTATTGTCAAGGAGGCGGCAACCTGATGCTCAGCGGCTCGTATATAGGAAGCAACATGAACAGTCCCACAGCACTGAACTTCACCGAAAACATATTAAAATATAGTTTCGGAGGCAGCATGATAAATTCCACTTCGGGAGAAATATATGGAGCCAACACCCGTTTCAGTATTCCCCGCACTATCAACGAGCAAACATACGCCGTACCCGCTCCCGACTGTCTGACCCCGATAGCCCCTGCTTACTCCGCTTTTGTATATAATCCGGGCAGTTACAGTGCCGGTGTCGCCTATAAAGGCAAATATCGGACTTTTGTCCTGGGTTTCCCCTTTGAAAGCATTCAGGGAGTGAAGGAAAGAGCACGGGTAATGAGTGCCATCCTGGGCTTCTTTGGCAGCAAGTGATATTTTTAAACGAAAATAAAAGGGCAAATAAGAGGTTATTTCATAAAAACGCCTAACTTTGTCCGTATAAACCATTAAAATAAAACGACTATGTACACTATACAGACTAATGCCTCCGGCACACGCAGCATGGAAATCTCAGAAGAGAACCTGCAAACTATTGAGAAATATGCTTTATTCCAGCATCTGATAGACAGCAACGGTATCGTGGACGAGTCGGTGCTGGAGAAACTGAAGTTGAATATCCGTTCACTGATAACCAGCGAGGAAGGAAACAATAAAGAGCTGCTCGACCTTTGTATCGATGTAATTTATCATAATAACATGAAAGCTTTCGGACTTCATCAACTCATTCTGCTTTATATCCAATGGGAGAAAGAGAAAAATAAAGATGAAGAAGAGATATAATAAACAATCTCTGTGTTCTCTGTAGCAAAACAAAAAAAACAGTATTTATCATTGAAAGAATACAAACTTACAGACTGGTTGCCGACAACCAAGAAAGAAGTAGAGATGCGCGGATGGAATGAACTGGACGTAATCTTGTTCAGCGGTGACGCCTACGTAGATCATCCTTCATTTGGTCCGGCAGTAATTGGACGATTATTAGAGGCGCAAGGTTTGAAAGTGGCCATTGTGCCTCAACCCAACTGGCGTGATGACCTGCGCGATTTTAAGAAGCTGGGACGTCCACGCCTCTTTTTCGGTGTGTCCGCCGGATGTATGGACAGCATGGTAAACAAATACACTGCCAACAAGCGTTTGCGCAGCGAGGATGCTTATACTCCCGACGGCCGCCACGACATGCGTCCCGAATATCCCAGCATCGTTTATACACAGATTTTAAAGAAAATCTATCCCGACGTACCTGTCATTCTGGGAGGTATAGAGGCATCTTTGCGCCGTGTCACCCATTATGACTACTGGCAGGACTGCCTGCGTAAATCAATCCTGATAGATTCCGGAGCCGATTTATTGATCTATGGAATGGGCGAGAAGCCGATTACGGAACTTTGCAAGAGAATGAAAGAAAGCAAAGACAGTCAGGACGGAGCCCATCTACCCTTACAAAAGGATATTCCCCACGATATACCACAAACGGCTTACCTTATCCGTAAGAAAGGATCAGTTCCGTCCGAGCACTCTGTAATTGAGTGTGTGAACGAAAAGCCAGATATCATCCTACACTCTCATGAAGCATGCCTGAAAGATAAAAAGAAACAAGCCGAAAACTTCCGCTTCATTGAAGAGGAAAGCAACAAGTACGAAGCCTCCTGCATCTTGCAAGATACAGGCAATGAAACAGTAGTAGTCAATCCGCCTTATCCTCCAATGAGCCAAGGCGAACTGGATCATTCTTTTGATTTGCCCTATACGCGTATGCCTCATCCTAAATATAAAGGAAAACGCATTCCCGCATTCGACATGATTAAATTCTCGGTCAATCTGCACCGTGGTTGTTTTGGCGGATGCGCCTTTTGTACCATTTCCGCCCATCAAGGGAAATTTATTGTAAGCCGAAGTAAAGAGAGTATCTTAAGAGAAGTGAGAGCCATAACTGAAATGCCTGATTTCAAAGGCTATCTGAGTGACTTGGGAGGACCTAGCGCCAACATGTATGCCATGCGTGGTAAAGATGAGAAAATTTGCCGGCGATGCAAACGGCCGTCATGTATCCATCCCAAAGTATGTCCCAATTTGAACACGGACCATCGCCCCTTATTGGATATTTATCATTCGGTAGACGCACTTCCCGGTATCAAGAAAAGCTTTATCGGAAGCGGTGTACGCTATGACCTGTTACAATATCAAAGCAAAGATCCGGCAGTAAACCGAAGTACGGCTGAATATACCCGCGAACTGATAGCCCATCATGTCAGCGGGCGCTTGAAAGTGGCTCCGGAACATACCAGCGACCAAGTGCTGCAAATCATGAGGAAACCTTCGTTTTCACAATTTTATGACTTCAAAAAGACTTTCGACAAAATAAATAAGGAGTTGAATATGCGGCAGCAGATTATACCTTATTTTATAAGCAGCCATCCCGGATGTACGGAAGAAGATATGGCAGAACTGGCAGTGATCACCAAGAAATTGGATTTCCATCTGGAACAAGTACAGGACTTTACTCCTACTCCGATGACTGTAGCCACTGAAACCTGGTACACAGGTTATCATCCATATACGTTGCAACCGGTATTTTCCGCTAAAACACCAAAAGAAAAACTGGCTCAACGGATGTTCTTTTTCTGGTATAAACCCGAAGAACGACGTGCTATCATCAATGAATTGCGCAAAATAGGACGCGCTGATCTGATAGATAAGCTGTATGGTAAATACAAAGCCTGAGTTTTAAATTCACCACAGATTATACAGATTTGATCTGTGGTGAAACTGTTTTTTAACGTCTTGTTTACCTTTCATCGTGTTTTGACGAAACACAGGAACAGGTACATGTGTTCCAAGTTACAGATATTGATATTTATTCCCCCCTAAACTTAATTAGAAAAGCACCGCAAATATTAATTGATAAAAATACGACCTATCCTATTGAATATCATTTATTTTTTGCTATCTTTGGGCAAAACCAACTTTTAAATCAATACTGCGTATGGAAACGTATCTATTCTGGATTGTGCCCATTGCCTCCCTCTTGGCATTGGTACTTGCATGGTATTTCTACAAACAAATGATGCTTGAAAGCGAAGGAACTCCGACGATGGAGAAAATCGCTTCTTATGTGCGCCAGGGCGCCATGTCCTATCTGAAACAACAATACAAGGTGGTAGGGCTGGTATTTCTGGGATTAGTTATTCTGTTTTCTATCATGGCATACGGCTTCAACTTACAAAATCCGTGGGTGCCCATTGCTTTTCTTACCGGCGGTTTCTTCTCCGGACTGTCCGGCTTTTTAGGAATGAAAACGGCTACATACGCTTCTGCACGTACCGCCAATGCCGCCCAACACTCCCTGAACAAAGGACTGCGTGTAGCTTTCCGTAGCGGAGCTGTTATGGGGTTGGTCGTTGTCGGCTTGGGACTACTCGATATTTCTTTCTGGTACATATTATTGGACTATTGCATTCCCACAGATGCCTTGAACCCTTCTGCTAAATTATGTGTCATCACAACCACCATGCTTACCTTTGGTATGGGAGCCAGCACACAAGCACTTTTCGCCCGTGTAGGAGGTGGAATCTATACCAAGGCAGCCGATGTAGGTGCCGACCTGGTAGGTAAAGTGGAAGCCGGTATTCCGGAAGATGATCCCCGCAACCCCGCAACCATTGCCGATAATGTGGGAGACAATGTAGGTGACGTAGCCGGAATGGGCGCCGATCTGTACGAATCCTATTGCGGCTCTATTCTGGCTACCGCCGCTTTAGGTGCTGCCGCTTTTATTGGCTCGGATGATACCGTGATGCAGTTTAAAGCGGTTATCGCACCTATGCTGATTGCGGCAGTGGGTATCGTTCTCTCTATCATCGGTATTTTTGCCGTCCGTACTAAAGAAAATGCAGGAATGAAGGAATTACTCGGATCATTGGCCACAGGAACCAATTTAAGTTCGGTACTGATTGTCGTTGCCACTTTCCTTATCCTTTGGGCATTAGGTTTGGAAAATTGGGTAAACATTTCCTTTGCTGTGGTAGTGGGATTAATAGTAGGTATCGTTATCGGCCGTTCCACCGAATATTATACTTCTCAATCGTATAAACCCACACAACGGTTGGCCGAAAGTGGAAAGACCGGTCCGGCCACCGTTATCATTTCCGGTATCGGACTAGGTATGGTTTCCACCACCATCCCTGTACTGGCAGTAGTAACCGGTATCATCTTGTCCTACTGGCTCGCTTCAGGATTTGATTTTGCCAATATTTCCATGGGATTGTATGGCATCGGTATCGCTGCCGTAGGTATGCTTTCGACATTAGGAATCACCTTGGCTACCGATGCTTACGGACCGATTGCAGACAATGCCGGCGGTAACGCTGAAATGAGCGGACTGGGCAAAGAAGTACGCAAACGTACTGACGCCCTCGACTCGTTAGGTAACACGACTGCCGCTACAGGCAAAGGTTTTGCCATCGGCTCCGCAGCTCTGACCGGACTGGCCCTGCTGGCATCCTATGTAGAAGAAATCCGTATCGGATTAACCCGGTTGGGGCAAACCATTCTGGAATTACCAAACGGCATTACCGTAGATGTTCATAACGCCAGTTTCACTGACTACATGCTTTATTACGATGTAACCCTGATGAACCCTAAAGTGCTAAGCGGCATGTTTTTGGGCAGTATGATGGCATTCCTGTTCTGCGGTCTGACCATGAACGCCGTAGGCCGAGCAGCCGCTCACATGGTAGAGGAGGTGCGTCGCCAGTTCCGTGAAATAAAAGGGATTCTGACAGGAGAGGCAGAACCCGACTATGCCCGTTGCGTACAAATATCCACCAAAGGAGCACAACGTGAAATGGTATTCCCCTCTCTACTGGCTATCATTGCCCCTATCGCTACCGGACTGATTTTTGGTGTTCCCGGTGTTATCGGTCTGCTGATAGGTGGTTTGTCCTCGGGCTTCGTTCTTGCCATTTTTATGGCCAATGCGGGAGGCGCATGGGATAATGCGAAAAAATTTATAGAAGAAGGTAATTTCGGAGGTAAAGGAAGCGAAGTACACAAAGCAACGGTTACCGGTGACACAGTAGGTGATCCGTTTAAAGATACATCCGGACCCAGTTTGAACATTCTGATTAAACTGATGAGTATGGTCGCCATTGTAATGGCCGGACTGACAGTTGCTTGGAGTTTGTTCTGATAGAAAAACGGAAAGCCGCTTCGGAGGAGGCGGCTTTCTAATTTTAAAAAAGATTCTGATAAACTATTTTTAAAACTTCCCCAACACTTCCATCATTGCCGGACGACGTTTGTATTTTATCCGGAACTCTGCCACCAAGCTTTTCACAACAGCCTGTCCACCGTTTAGTTTACGTATGCAGGATAATACCCGTGCTATAAATTCATAATGCTCCCGTCCCAGATTCCGTTCAGCATAATCATTCAATAAAGAAGTATATATAGCAATCAATTTCTCAGAATGAGTGTCCTTCAAATAATGGGCATATTTCATCAATGCTTCCAACTGATTGTATCGGACTGACGACAGCAAAGAGAACAAGCTGTCATTATCCTTTTCTTTCACATAAATTTCAGCCTTATCATTTCCGACAAAAGAAAAATAGTCACTTAACTCGGCTTCTTTCATCATCCTATCCAGAAAACTTTTCCATTGTTCTTTCGGTACCAGAGTTTTAAGTTTGCTGTAATATATCAATTTATCACTACCCACCACAAACAACAGACGACATGTATCAATTACCTCAGAAACCCTATGGGTTATTTCATAAATATCCAATTTCATTTTCAGCCATTCACCCAGAGTGCCAGAATGCATTTCTCTTTCCGCTATTTCTATTCCGTCATTCAGCAAACAAATGGCTTCATCATATTGGCAACGGGCAATCAATTTATCAACCTCCATTCTTCGTATTTCAGTCAGATAAAGATATTGACGAATCGTATCATCCGCCTTTTGTTCTTCATTCTGTTCTAACAACAGATTGACCTTACGAATGACTAACTGATAGATATCACAGGTTCCCTTTCTTACTTCAAGAAGTTCATCAATCAATTCCAACGCTTTTTCTGCCGGTTGAATCGAAAGATTGATCTGCATCATCAATTCGTCTACATCATAAAGATCATATTCACGAAAAATAGATATTTCAGCAATCTCACGCAAGCCCTGAAGTATCTCCATCTTTTGTGCCTGAGTGGTTTTAGGATGTTCAATCACTTTCAGGAGCAAATCTCCTGCCTGTTCACAATAGTCAGAAGAAGAAATACCATCATCATACAAAAGTTCATCATCATAGTTTTCACCGATGAAACGAAGTACTTGAAGAGCTATGGCAATAGAATTATCCATAGCTTCCAAATTCAAAAAGAAATCCGCTTTCTCCAAAAAAGTGTCCATCTGATTGAAAATAGTTTTCCAGTCACGATCGTAATTATCATAACGATTGTGATAACGAGACCTTTTATGGTAACCAGATCCTTTAAAAACTTTTTGAATTTCAATTCTGTAATCTTTTCCCTTTGATGACAAAGATAGCTCCTTAGCTATGAAATGATTTGAAAGTGCCGTTTTAAATTCCAGATTCGTTGAAGCATACTCACAGATAAATTTCGAGAGTTCCTGCGGATCAATGAAAGACAACAGTCGCTGTATGTCTACCAAAGACGGACAAGGCTGCTTACCCACTTCTTTTATTTCCTCCAAAACAGGGGTTTCCTCCGCTTTGATTTTCATCTTCGAGAAAATACTATTACCCGCCTTTTTTCTATTGTCGCGAATTGCCAACAATGTCGCTACGACATGTTTGCAGATTTCTCCATCATACGGACAATCACAGTACCAAGATTCTATCTCGTTTCCATCCATAGATATCTCCACATTATAATCGTCTGTTCCTTCTACAGTCGCAGTCCATTCACCGGGTGAGATTTCTTCCAATTCGGAAACAGCGTCTGTTTCATAATACTCTTCCCCACGCATCCATATTTTATAGGGAACAAAGTTCTCAAAATTATCCAATGTAATCATGTACAATACTTCGGTATTTTTTATCGGTTCGAGTGTCCCATTGTCAAAGAACGCTCATAACATTCTGCATTCTCCAACAAACAGGTTTTGTTATTGATAGACTGTTCCATCAAAACAGCCACAGATTACCCGGATTCGCACAGGTTCAATCTTAAAGTTTTCAGCTTAAACACCCGTGTGAGCCCAAGTAACCTGTGGTAAAAAGACTTGTGATGCATTCATACCCACAAAGTCAAATTCATTACAGACTGTTCTTAGTCAAAACATTACAATTAAATTTGTTCAATATCTCCACACATCTCTCCACATTAGACGGACGGATAACCACATGTGCCGTATCTCCCTGAGCAAAAGCA
>OJME01002415.1_pt1 | contig 12621 bp, 15 predicted proteins | sample 1597151 | NCBI WGS metagenome assembly OJME01 (sample SAMEA2452118, study PRJEB22498) | human gut metagenome | biome: human feces; feature: human gut; material: feces | place: Australia | collected 2012
CAAAATCAATTTGCCGGCAAGTCGGCAGGCAAGCTTTCTTATGTTAAGAACGCCGCCGCATCCGACAGCGAGATTGACGCTATCAGCGGCGCAACAATCACATCCTCTGCCGTTACCGACGCTGTGAACGCCGCCACTCATTTTTATTCGACACTGAAGGAGGGACAACAATGAAACAGCTTCTCGAAAGACTATACAACGGCATTGTTAAGGAAAATCCCACCTTTGTGCTTATGCTCGGAATGTGTCCGACACTTGCTGTCACAACCTCTGCGATAAACGGCATAGGAATGGGCCTTGCGACAACCGTTGTGCTTGTTTGCTCAAATTTAATGGTGTCACTGTTGCGCAAGGTTATACCGGGCGGTGTGCGTATGCCGGCTTATATCGTCATTGTCGCATCGTTTGTAACAATCGTGCAAATGCTTTTGCATGCGTATGTAACTTCGCTTTACGATGCACTCGGAATTTATATTCCGCTTATAGTTGTTAACTGTATTATTTTGGGCAGAGCAGAAAGCTACGCCTCGAAGAATAAGGTTCTTCCGTCGATTTTTGACGGCTTGGGTATGGGCATCGGTTTTACAATCGGGCTTACATCAATCGGCATTGTGCGCGAACTTATCGGTTCCGGTACAATCTTTTCACAGCGCATTTTGCCGCAAAGCTACGAGGGCGTTGCAATGTTTGTGCTTGCTCCCGGTGCGTTTCTTGTGCTTGCGTTTTTGTGTGCACTTCAAAACAGACTCGGCGCAAAGGGCGCAAACAGACACACAAAATCGGATGAGCCGGAGGGATGCGACGGCAATTGTATGACCTGCTCGCTCCACACAACAGAAAAGGAGGGCGAAAATAATGGTTAAAACACTGTTTCTTGTTCTTCTTTCAACGGCACTTATAAACAATGTTGTGCTTTCGCAGTTTTTGGGAATTTGTCCGTTTTTGGGTGTCTCAAAAAATGTCAAAACAGCAGCAGGAATGGGCGGCGCGGTAATATTTGTTATCACAATTGCATCGGCTGTCACAAATCTGCTTTATACATATGTTATCAAAAAACTCGGCATTGAATATCTCAATACGATTATATTCATTCTTGTAATTGCGGCACTTGTTCAGTTTATCGAGCTGTTTTTGAAAAAAGCAATGCCAAAGCTTCACCAGTCGCTCGGCGTATATTTGCCGCTCATCACAACCAACTGTGCGGTGCTCGGCGTTGCGCTGACCAATGTTCAGGAGTCAAACGATTTCATCACCTCGGTTGTGACGGGATTCGGCACAGCTTGCGGTTTTGCAATTTCGATTATAATTCTTGCCGGAATCAGAGAGAGAACGGAAAATAACGATGTTCCGAAATCGTTCAAGGGCACACCGTCTGTTCTTCTCACCGCGTGCCTTATGGCAATTGCGTTTTACGGCTTTGCCGGTTTGGCATAAGGGGGTGGCACAATGAATATGCAAAATATCATCATCGCCACCGCAGTGGTTGCTGCAGTCGGATTGGTTATCGCCGTTCTTTTAAGCATCGCCGAAAAGGCGTTTCATGTCGATGTTGATGAGCGTTAGTCGCAGATTAGGGATTGCCTCGGCGGCAACAACTGCGGCGCGTGCGGATATGCCGGCTGTGATGCACTTGCAAAGGCAATCGTCAGCGGCGAGGCAGATGTCAACGCCTGCCCTCCTGCGGGACAGAGCGGCGCGGATAAAATTGCCGAAATTATGGGCGTTTCGGCAGGTGAGTTTGTTCGTAAAACTGCTTTTGTTGCGTGCTCCGGCACAGCAGATAAAAGGCAGGAGAAATACAAATATTTCGGCACCGAAACTTGTGCCGATGTTAAGGCAGGCTTGGGTGTCGGCAAAATGTCGTGTCGCTTCGGCTGTATCGGCTACGGCGATTGCGCCGAGGTTTGCGACAACAGAGCCATCCGCCTTGTAAACGGCAAAGCTGTTGTTGAGGAAGAACTTTGCGTTGCGTGCGGCAAATGTGTCAAGGCTTGCCCACAGCATCTTATTGAGGTTATTCCTGCCGCCTCAAAATACAGGGTTCAGTGTGTAAATAACGACCGCGGCAAGGCTGTCAAGGTCAATTGCGACGCCGGCTGTATCGGTTGCGGACTTTGTGCCAAAAATTGCCCGAAGGATGCAATCACCTTTGCAAACAACATTGCAAAAATTGATTATGAAAAATGTGTCGGTTGCGGACTTTGCGCCGCAAAATGCCCGGCAAAGGTTATTGTTAAGGCTTAATAATATCATATAACATAAAACTAAAACGCACCATGCAAATTTGCGCAAGGTGCGTTTTATTGTTGTCTTATGAATTGTTTGTCTACTGATTTTACTATGTATTCGTGCTCTGTGCGTGAGGTGTAGATTGTTGACTCGCTTTTCAGCAGTGCGGCATTTATTTCGAGTATGCAAAACTCGGTGTCCTTGCCGCATTAAAATTCAATCGTGTGTGGCTTTATATATGTTGAATTAATTTATAATCCGATTCGTTTGCGCGATATTAATTGTCATTCTTTGTCATAAAGATGATTGAAATGTTGAACATTTTTTCGTTTGAATCATAGCTAAACTCAATATCACCGCCGTATTTTTTAACACTGCGCGTGATGCTTTTGAACCCGTATCCGTGAATTGATTTGTCAGCTTTGCTGGAAACAAGCCTGTTTTTGTCTACATTCGGCTCCTTGTCGCATGAGTTTGAAAGGTCAACAACAATCATCGAATTGATTTTGCCGATTTCAAATTTAACTTTACGCTCAGTGCTTTTCGTTGCCGATTCAACCGCGTTGTCAAGCAGATTGTTGAACAACGCCGTCAAATCGTTTCTGTCGATAAAGTCAAAATTGGAATAATTTATCTGACGCTCAAAGGTCAATTTGTTTTTGCGGCAAACAAAAATGTATTTGTTTATAATCAAATCAAGCAGTTTATTTGATGTTTTGCCGATGTTGTTTGTATTGTCAATATCATCAACAATGCTGTTGATATAGTTTTTAATTTCTTTATTGTCGCCTGCCATTGAATAAAGGTTGTGATAGTGCTTTTTTGTATCATGAACAAACATTTGCAGTTGGTCATTTTGGTGTGCAAGCAGCTCGTAGTATGTGTTGTTGATTTGCCTTTCGGATTGGATAGTGCGAAGCTCAATAAGCTCTGCCTCTTTTTCCGACGTTTTTTGCTGATAAATGCTTGTAAAAACAACGGATACGATAAGTACAAGGCTTGAAACCGCTATCAAAATTTTAAAGCTGTCATCCAAATTAACTTCATATGAAATTATTACAAAAACGGTCAAAACCAAAAGAAGCGACGCAGGATAAATCAACAGGTGCCACTTGATTGCCTCTTTATAGTCTGTTTTGCGCACAACTGCCACAACAACGCGCAGCAAAACAAACAGCAACGATTTGCTTGCCACTATAAGAACTATGTATGAATACGGATTTGAAATAAATGCCTTTGAATCCGTGTCGAACATAACGGCAAGCACATTTATTACGCTGATTTCCGTTATCGTTACGCCAACCGTAAACAGCAGGGAATACAACAACGAAAAAACTGCTTTCATTTTGTAAAGAATCCGTGCGAAAAGCAATTGAAAAATCAACAGCACGGCAGTGTTGATTATTACATTATAATTAAAAAGAATATTTATTCCCGCCATTATCAGGTATCCGACCTGAATTGTGACGGCGTTTATCAATTTTCTGTCTGTATTGTTTATGCTTTCGTAAAAATTAAAGCATATCAGCGCTTCTATCGCCTGCAAAATCAGGTTCATATACACAGAATGCAACTATTTTCTCCTTTTTAGATAGCTGTGAAAGTGCTTTCTGAAATCGGATTGCTTTCTATATGAAATAGGAATAATTTCTCCGTTTGTGAGTGTCACTTCATCACGCCTGTATTCGTTGACATAATCAAGGTTGATTATATAACTTTTGTGCACCCTGTAAAAGCAAAGATGGTTGAGTTTCGTTTCCCACTCGTCCATCAAATTCGCCGAGTAATATACCATATTTTCGGTTACAACCTTTACCTTGTGCTCAAGTGTTTCAACATACATTATTTCGTTTGACTGAATGCGTTTTAGCTTGTTTGTGTCCTTAAGATAAAACTGAATCGAGTCTTTGTTGATAAGCTCAATGGCTTTATCAAGACCCTTGTAAAACCTCTCGTAGTTAAGCGGCTTTTTGATGAATCTGAGCGCAAAAAGATTCATAGCGTCATCAATATATTTTTCATATTCTGTGATAAAAAATATAATAACGTTTTTATTTCTGATTTTCAGGAATTTTGCAACATCAAGACCGGTTTTTTCACCAAGTTCAACATCCAAAAAGGCAATATCATACGCTTTTTCGGAAATTATTGCATCCTGAGCGTTATCGCAACTGTCGTATGAATAATTTATGCCACGATCTTCGCAGTAGCGCACAAAATAGCTTACTGTAAGTTCGCGGCATTCGGTATCATCATCACAAATAAGAGCTTTAACAGACATATTTCAATTTCTCCCAAAAATAAAATAACTCAAAGACATTAGCTTTGAGTTAAATATAACATATTTAAAAAAATAATTCAACACTTATTAAATTAGGCTTATTGACTTTCAGGTTAAATTTTGTTGCTGTCATAATAAGCAAGGAGAAGATTGTAAAGCGTTTCCTGCTCCTTTTGCGAAAGATGTTTTATCAAATCAATTATGTTTTCCGGTACGGATGCCTTGAGTGCGCCTGTTAGCAATGCGCACGGACAAATCTCCAGTTCCTCGCAAAGCCGTTGCATTGTTTTGTATGAAAGATTGCTTTTTCCGCATTCGAGATTTGACATTTGAGTGTTGGAAATCGACACCTTTTCAGCCAATTCTTCCTGTTTCAACCCTTTTGAGCCTCTGTAAAATTTAATTCGGTTGCCGATAATCATATTGCTGTCAAATTTCATAAAATCTATCCTTGCCTTTCAAACTGTCGCTTCTTTTATATATTAACATTATTAAATCGGCAGATGAAGAAAGTGCGGTTTCAAAATTTCAAATGAAAATTGAAATTATTCAAGGTGTTTTTAAATTATAACAATCATATTTGAAATCTGTGCAGTTTGGGGCAAAAAAAGGTGCAAAATGCCAAATCTGTTGCAATGCTGTCAAAAATGTTATATAACCAAGAAAAAAGGAGGTGAAACGTATGAAAACTGATGCTCTTTCAAAGGTTGTAAAGGCTATCAACTTCTCAGTTAAAGTTGACTCAAATTCAACAAACACAACAGCCGCATTCCAACCTAAGTTGCCGAAGCAATACAATCAATTCAAAAAGAATGACAGATGATATAGATAATGATAAGTAAACTTTCAAAACGAATAGCTCAATATTTGGCGGATAAAAACAAAATAGACGGTGACGAGATTGATTTGTATCATTACGGCTTGTTTGTTATGATAAGCGAGTTTTTTCTGATGTTTTGCAGTCTTGTAATCGGAATAATATTTAAAATCCCGCTGCAAGGCGTCATATTTTATCTTGTGTTTTTTATAACACACAGGTATGCCGGTGGCTTTCATGCAAAAACAGAATTTCATTGCCAGGCAGTGACTCTCTCTTCATTCTTTATAGGCATTGCGTGCATCAAACTTGCCGAAAATGCAAGTTTTGCGCTTCTTGTCGCAATACCGATATGCTGTCTTGCGATTATGGCAATACTCTGTCCTGCCGATACGCCGCAAAAGGAACTGACGCGAGGGGAAAAACTCCGATTTAAAAAAATAACCGTTGTTTTGATTTCTGCAATAATATTGCTTGTCGTTTTGTTGTTTAAACTAGGGGTATCATCATCTTATATCGGCGCAATTGTGTTTGCTGTTTTGCTTGAAACAATATCCGTTGTTTTCGGCAGAGCTTTTAACGGCAGATTGCGCGATGAATCGGAAACTTAAATTAATACAAAAGGTACAGCCCGGTTGATGAAACCGGGTTGTTCTTTTTTTGTTATTATAGTATAATGATGTCATAAAATATAACAAAAGGTGATTTTATGAAAACCGTATTCAAAAATTGCATTTTGCTTGACGGCACAAAAAATATGGCTCCCATTGAGCACACCGATGTTGTGACAGACGGCGACAAAATCGTTTTTATCGGCAAAGCCGAAATCGGCGCGGGTGACAGGGGGTTTGATTTAAACGGCAAATATCTTATGCCCGGTCTTATCAACCTCCATGTTCATCTTCCTGCCGGAGGAAAACCGCAGAAAAAGCCGCTCAAAGCAACTCTGCTTTCAAAAATTGCGCTTTCGTCCGCCGTTATGCGCAATTTTACGCTCAAAATGTGTCATTCCTACGCCATGCAGGGGCTTATGTCCGGCGTTACCACAATACGCACTGTCGGCGGACTTGACAATATAGACACAAAGCTCCGCGACAAAATCAATTCGGGTGCACTTGAGGGACCGAGAATTCTCGCCTCCGACTTTGCAATCGGCGTTCCGGGCGGTCATATGGTCGTCTCGGTTGCGCGTGCGGCAGAAACGGTTGATGATGCCGTGAGAATGGTTGACGAGCTTAAAACCCATAATGTCGATTTGATTAAGCTTATGATTACAGGCGGTGTAATGGACGCAAAGGTTAAGGGCGAGCCGGGCAGGCTGATGATGCAACCGGATATGATTAAGGCATGCTGTGACCGTGCGCATGAATACGGCTTTAAGGTCGCCGCACATGTTCAAAGCCCCGAGGGCGTCAGGTGTGCCGTCCAAAACGGAGTTGATTCGATAGAGCACGGCTCAACTCTTACACAAAAGGAAATTGATGCATTCAAACAGCACGGCGCTGTTATGGTTTGCACGATTTCGCCTGCACTGCCTATGGCAAAATTCGATATGCAAACGCTCGGTATCACCGAGGCGGTGCAGTACAATTCAAATATCGTTTACAACAATATGATTGCAGGCTCAAAAACCGCGCTCGCAAACGGAATAACTGTCGGCTTGGGCACGGATACGGGCTGTCCCTACACAACACATTACAATATGTGGCGCGAGCTTCATTATTTTGAAAAGAATGTCGGCGTTTCGCCCGAGTTTGCGCTCTATACCGCAACGCTTAACAACGCGGCTATACTCGGAATTGACGATATAACAGGCAATATTGAGGTCGGAAAATGCGCCGATATGCTTATTTCAAACACAAATCCGCTTGACGATTTCAGGGCACTTTCAAATCCGTATATGGTTGTTGCGCGCGGCAAGGTTTATGAACAGCCGAAAATCGAAAAATACCCGACCTGCGACGCCGAACTTGACAAATATTACGGTTAAACCGTTAAAAGTATCTATCCGTGTCAAATATTAAATTTTTATGTAAATTATTGCATTGTTTTTTAGAAAGGATGGTTTTTTATGGGTATTTCAAATGTTATTTTATTACCGTCGCTTTTGGCGCTTGTGTGGTATGTCCTCGTAATCGTCGGCGGTTTTAAAATGTTTAAAAAAGCAAACAAGCCTGCAATTTTGGCTATAATTCCCGTTGTCAATTTCTTTGTGCTTGTTGACGCCGTAACGGACGACAAATGGTATAAAGGATTTTGGATGCTTGTTCCGATTGCCGATATTGTATTTTTGATTAAGTTTTCAATAAAAACAGCAAAATGCTACGGCTTTTCCGTCGGCTTCGGCATTCTCACGCTGTTTTTCCCGTTTGTATGCTCACTCATCATGGGCTTTTCAAGCAACAGATTTGCCGTTGTTGACTGATAGTTTAAACAACTCAAAAGAACAGAAATTTCCTGCTCTCAGCCTGTGGAAAAGTTATTTTGTTTAACATTGCTCATTACAATGCAGATATAGGGCTATAAAATATAAGGAGAGGTGATATATATGTGGTGGTTGTTCGCATTACTTTCAGCCGTATTTGCGGCGCTTACATCAATTCTTGCAAAGGTCGGAATTAAAAATGTTGATTCAACCCTTGCAACGGCTATCAGAACTGTTGCCGTTGTGGGAATGTCGTGGCTAATGGTATTTATCACAAACACGCAGTCGGGCATTTCAAGCATCAGCAAAAAAAGCTGGATATTCCTTATCCTTTCCGGTCTTGCAACGGGCGCATCGTGGCTTTGCTATTACAAAGCAATCCAAATGGGCGATGTGTCAAAAGTTGTGCCGATTGACAAATTGAGTGTTCTTTTCACCCTTGTGCTTGCTTTTGTATTTTTGCACGAGGAGTTCAACACAAAATCGCTTATCGGCTCAATTCTCATCACTGCCGGCACATTGGTTATGGTATTATAAGGTGAATTTTTGACAGTGAAAAGATGATTTTTATTGTAAGTCTTTATACGGCAAATTATGTAAAAATTACAGATGATTTAGACCGAAAGTATATTTTTTGTATTGAAAAATGTGACGAGTTTATGGAAGAAATCAATAAAAGAATACAAGTTGCAAATAACAATCGAGATTCTGAAACAAAATAAAACTTTACTTACAAATTAATGCGAGGTGCGGTATGACACTGCAACAATTGAAATATTTGGTGACGGTTGCCGAGTGCAGGAATATTACAGAGGCGGCTGAAAAGCTTTTTATATCACAACCGAGTTTGAGCGCGGCTATACATAATCTTGAAAGTGAGATGGGCGTTACCGCGTTTGTGCGCTCAAACAAAGGCGTCAGCATCACCCGTGAGGGCGAGGAGTTGCTTTCGTTTGCGCGCAATTTGCTCGAGCAGGCGGAGATTATGAAGGATCATTTTTGTGCCGACGAAAAGCGCAACCCTAAATTTTGCGTTTCGTGCCAACATTATTCTTTTGCGGTCAACGCATTTGTCGATGTTGTCGGCAAATATGACGCGGACGAATACAATTTTATTCTGCGCGAAACTCAAACGGGCGAAATAATCGACGATGTTGCAAACGGCAACAGTGAAATCGGTGTTCTTTATATTTCAAAACAAAACGAGGATGTTTTGACAAAACTTTTTAAGAAAAACGATTTGCTCTTTGAGGAAATGTTCACCGCATCACCGCATATTTTTATCAGCAAAAATCATCCGCTTGCGCATAAGGACAAAATCACGCTTGACGAGCTGAAGCCTTATCCGTATCTTGTGTATGAGCAGGGCGAGCGAAATTCGTTTTATTTCAGCGAGGAGTTTTTGAGCGTGCTTGATGTGCCGAAAAGTATTCAGGTCAGGGACCGTGCAACACTTTTCAACTTGGCGATCGGACTTAATGGTTTTACGGTCAGCTCCGGCATAATCGACAAGGAGCTTAACGGGGAGGATATTATCGCAAAACCGCTTGAAATGGATTGCGATATGCATATCGGGTTTATTAAAAAGAAAAACATTATGCTTTCGCGTTATGAGGAATCATATATAAGTGCGCTGAAAAAGTATTCTGCCATAGTTTAAAACTATGAGCGGCTGCGAATTTTTAGTATTTTTCAAAAGAATATTTTTGTGATAAACTGTCCTTAGCAAAAAACGAAAGGACAGTTTTATTTATGAGCACATTAAAAACACCGTTTAAATATGATTTTGTAGGAAGCTTTTTAAGACCGCAGGCGCTTAAAGACGCAAAGAAAAATTACAAAAGCGGAAAAATTCAAAAGGACGAGTACGACAAAATCGTAAATGACGAAATCACAAAACTTGTAGCAAAGCAAAAGGAACTTGGCTACCACGCAATCACCGACGGCGAATTCAGAAGAACATTCTGGCATCTCGATTTTATGTGGGGATTTGACGGAGTGGAGCACAAGGCAACAGGCGGCGGAGTTCCGTTTAACAACGAGCTTGCCGTTCTTGACGACACGTATCTTGTGGGAAAATTCAAGGCAAAGGCTCATCCGTTTTTAAAGCAGTTTGAGGACGAAAACACCGTTGCCAAATACACAATTCCGGCTCCGGCGCAAACATATTTGCAGTTTACCGTTCCCGGAAATATTGAGCTTACAAGAAAATTTTATGCAACAAATGACGAACTTATCGAGGACATTGCCGCCGCTTACCGTGATGTAATCACACAATTTTATGCAGCAGGTTGTCGCAATCTCCAACTTGACGACTGCTCATGGGGCACTGCACTTACCGACGATGGCACAGAGGTATTCGGTGTTACCGCCGAGGAATTTAAGAATCAGCTTCTCAAGGTCAACAATCTCGCTCTTGAGGGCAAGCCGGAGGATATGGTAATCACCTCGCACATTTGTCGCGGCAACTATCACTCAACATTCTTCTCAAGCGGCGCTTATGACCCGGTTGCCGATTGGGTTTTTGCAAACGAAAATGTTGACGCCCTTTTCCTTGAATATGATGACGAGCGTTCGGGCGGATTTGAGCCTCTTGCAAAGGTTTCATCCGACAAAATTGTTGTTTTGGGCTTAATCACAACAAAATCACCTAAGCTCGAGAACAATGATGAGGTTATCAAGAGAATTAACGAGGCGGCAAAATATGTTCCGCATGACAGACTTTGCCTCAGCCCGCAGTGCGGTTTTGCATCGTGCGAAATCGGCAACAAACTCACCGAAGATGAGCAGTGGGCAAAGCTTAAACTCGTTAAGGAAATTGCCGACGAGGTTTGGGGCTGATTGAATATTTGATTAAAATCGGTATGGTTTTCGCAACCATACCGATTTTGCTTTAATTATTGAGCATTTATTCTTTATGCAGTGTGCCCCCTTGTGAATCGGTTTTAATTTATCTGTTGAAATTGACAGATTTTATTATATAATATATTTGGGCGACACAAATAAACGGAGAAGAGTAAAAAGCATAACTAAACTTTTAATTAAAATCTATCAAAAAAATGTTGAAAACAATTGAGCGTTGTTTAACAGCGCGGCTGATATTCGTTAAAATTAAGGAGAAAATGTGGATTATCCAATTAATGACGATTTTAAAAAACTAAAAATGATGACATTCCCGATTGTTGAAGGCTTTGCCCCTGCGGCAGAAAAGGTTTTGGGCGTTTTTGTGAATGTCAATCATTCCGACAAAAATGTTTCGGTCGAAAAATTCAGTATTAATTCAGACGGAACATCATTGCCGTGTCTTTTGTATTCTCCGCGCGGCAAAAACGGAAAGCTTCCGCTTGTTGTCTATTATCACGGCGGCGGATTTATTTACAAGGCGGCGCCGTATCATTATCGTTTGTTCAAGGAGTATTGCCTCGGCGCAAATTGCATGGTGCTTTGTGTTGATTACAGAAACACACCAAAATATAATGTTAATCAAATTTTTCCCGATTGCTATTCCACGCTTGAGTGGGCGGTTAAAAATGCAGACAGAATAGGTGCGGATTTAAATAAATTTGCCGTAGCGGGCGACAGTGCAGGCGGATGTCTTGCCGCTGCAACCGTTCTTAAGGCGCGCGATGAGGGATTAGTCAATCTGTGCGGAATGCTTCTTGTTTACCCGGTGCTTGACAGCGGCGTTTCAACCGAGTCGATGAAAAAGTTTGTTGATACCCCTGTTTGGAACAGTATTCTCAATCGCAAAATGTGGCAACTTTATTTACCGGAAAAGGCCGACGGTCAAAATGCGCAATATGTTTCGCCTGCATCCGCAAGCGATTTGTCGAATATGCCGCCGACATACATACAAACAGCGGAGTTCGATTGCCTACGCGATGAGGGCGTTGCCTTTGCCGATGCGCTGGAATCCGCCGGAAACAGCGTTGCTTTGGACGAAACAAAGGGCACAGTTCACGGTTTCGATATGGCGTCCCACAGCACCATAACCGCCACTGCCGTAAACAACAGAATTTCATTTTTAAATCAAATATTTGAATAAAGAAGGGCAATTATGACTCAGGATAAGTCGTTTTTGGGGACACAGCCGGTGGGAAAGCTGCTTGTTAAGCTGGCTGTGCCTACCGTTATTTCGCAAATTGTAAATATGCTTTACAACATCATCGACAGGGTGTATATCGGGCACATACCGGGCGAGGGCAGTTTGGCGCTCACGGGTATGGGCATTTGCATGCCGATAATTCTTATAATTTCGGCGTTTGCCGCACTTGTTGCCTCGGGCGGTGCGCCGCGTGCGTCGATTTGCATGGGCAAGGGCGATAACGAGTCTGCCGAAAAAATACTCGGCGGCTGTTTTGCGATGCAAATTATCATTTCGGCGATACTCACCATTGTTTTGTTCATTTGGGACAAGCCGTTGCTTATGGCGTTCGGCGCAAGCGAAAACACAATTGATTTTGCTGTTGATTATATGAATATTTATGCCTTGGGCACCATTTTTGTTCAGCTTACCCTTGGTATGAATGCCTTTATAACGGCACAGGGTTTTGCAAATATCGGAATGATTACCGTTTCAATCGGCGCTGTTGCAAACATAATTTTGGACCCGATTTTTATTTTCGGACTTTTCGGTATGGGGGTTAAGGGCGCCGCTGTTGCAACCATTATTTCGCAGGCACTTTCATGTGCGTGGACAATTGCGTTTTTAACGGGTAAAAAGACATTTTTGCGTCTTAAGAAAAGCAATTTCTTCGGTGCGCCTAAACTTATTTTGCCGTGCGTTGCTCTTGGCTTGTCGGCATTTATTATGCAGGCGAGCGAAAGCGTTATTTCAGTTTGCTTTAATTCGTCGTTTTTGAAATACGG
>OJME01002422.1_pt1 | contig 12578 bp, 8 predicted proteins | sample 1597151 | NCBI WGS metagenome assembly OJME01 (sample SAMEA2452118, study PRJEB22498) | human gut metagenome | biome: human feces; feature: human gut; material: feces | place: Australia | collected 2012
CGCAAAGTCCCTTTCAAAAATGATGAATACCTTGCTTCCGGGACTTCGAGTTCTCCGTAAGGCATGTAAATCATCCATCAGAGACAACAAAATTTAGAAATCACTGTAAAAACAAAATGCGGCAAGGCAATTACTACAGTTCTCTGATGGCAGAAGTCATTCTTTGGTGGCTGCAAAATGCTATATAGTCATTGACATAATAAGCAATATGTGATTCGAGCAATAACCTCCGGTATGGGAAGTTTGGGCAAGCGATCAGTGAAGCAAAAATACAATTTCAAAGCTTGTATAACTTGGCTTGTTCGTACTGCTCTCTACCACAAGGGAGCCTCCCTGTTTCTCGATGATCTCTTTGGCAAGTGCCAGTCCGATGCCGACTCCTTCTGTCGATGCATCAGACGGATGTACACGGTAAAAGCGATTAAAAATCTTTGGTAATTCTTCTGCAGCGATCCCTGCACCATGATCCGTAATCTTTACGATAACTGCCATCTCCGAAGCAGACCAGGTTACTTCAATTTTTCCGTGTGATTCACTATACTCTCCGGCATTTTTCAAAAGATTATCAAGCGCTTCTAACGTCCATTCACGGTCACAACAGATAGACACCTCCGGATCTCCGGACAACACAACATTTAAATCTTTATCTATATAATTTGCGCAGACAGACTGCACACATTCCTGCAACAGAATGTTCAGATTCACCGGTTGTTTTTGCAGCGTTAACATACCGGATTCGAGTCTTGTCAATTTAAGCAATCCAATGACCAGACGGTGTATCCGGATCGATTGCTTTTGTGCCTGATGCACCATATCAATAACAGCCGTGTCATCAGACTGTTGTGTAAACTTTTGCTCAAAAATATCCAAAAAAACCTGCAATGATGCAAGCGGTGTTTTGATCTGATGTGATATATCTGTCATCATTTTTTTGAGATATTGCTGTTCCTTTCGGCTCGATATTTCTCTCTGTCCCAAAATGCGTACACTCTCTAGTATGTGATGCTCTAATCGTCCGACCGCACCTTCCTGTTTACTAGATGATAATTTTTCATTCCAAACTTCTATAGACGTCTTTGCGCGATCCGGTTTAACACTATCTTCTAATATTTCCGCAAACACATCGCTTGCCTTATCAATTTTATGGCATATGTTTCCTACATACCAAATACTGTACCCCCAAAGTACAAGCATACAGACAAATGCCATGATATATTTCATATGCGTCATTGCCATATCCCAACCAAGCATTGGCAATACCAAATATATCCCATAACACAAAAGCGCAGTCAGCAGACATAATCCGAGTGATATACAAACATATTGTTTTACTATTTTTTCCTGCATAAACTTATTCCTCTCTCATTCTATAGCCCACACCACGAATCGTCGCAATACATGATTTTTCCTGATACAGATCAATTTTCTGACGCAGCCTGCGCATATAAACGGACAACGTGTTGTCATCTACAAAGGCCTCGTCCACAGACCATAACTGCTCCATCAATTGTTCACGGGTCAATATTTGGCCTCGATGATCGTAAAGTGTCTGAAACAGACGATATTCACTAAGCGTTAATGTGATTGGAACACCTTCCCGGTATACCTGCATATTTTTTTCATCTAAATAAAAGATTGATTTCTTTTTGCTGTCCATATTTTCGGATAGCTTGTGCATCTTCTTGCTGTCTACACTGTCGGACAAATAATATGTTATCTTGTCATCCGCAGTTTCGGTCAGATTCGATATGTTTTTCTGATATTTTCTGGTATTTGCATATATCCGCGCGATCAATTCCTTCGTGCGAAATGGTTTGGTAATATAGTCATCTGCATACTGTAAGCCATGCACAACATTCCCCTCATCCTCTAATGCCGTCAAAAAGATGACCGGAATATCCGGTTGTTCTCCTTTTAACCATTCACACAACGAAAACCCGTCTCCATCCGGAAGCATGACATCCAACAGAACAAGATCGATCTTTTGATCTGTCCCACATACTTTCCTCGTCTGTGCACAATCTGTCGTATGTATAACCTGCATCCCCTCGCTCTCTAAAGCATATGTTGTTCCCATTGCCAATGCAGTATCATCCTCTACCAATAGAATTATCACAATATGTCCCCTTTCCGCATTGATCTCTCAATCATTGCTAAAACATATCATAACATATTGTCCTATTTTGTTTCAATGAATGTTGTTCTCTACAAGCACTCCCTTTCCCCATAACATGCAAAAACCGACATATATGTAGGAATTATTCAGAAATGCATTATACATTTTCATTATCCTACTACATATGTCGGTTTCTTAATCTAAAAGGTTATTTTGAAAGCATAATCTACGAAGTCTCCGCAATTACATACGAAAACTTTCTCTTGTTACCGATAACTTCTAAGCAAAAAGTTTACCAATCCGTTTTGCCATACTTTTTCTTCATGTGTACCGTTCGGATACATATACCAAATATGATCCACCTTGTTCTCTTCCAATGTTTTATGATAGTTATAAGGATTATCTCCTATTGTTGTGTCTGCTGTCCCGCTACAAAGGAGTACGGTTTCCGGTACATTTTTCCAACCATTCGTATTTAATAAACTTTGATCCAATGTCGGTGCCGCTGAAAAAGATCCAATATAATTAAAATGATCTTTAATGGCAAATCCTAAATGTAATGCCTCCATGCCTCCCATAGACAGACCACATACTCCGGTATCTTTTCTGTCGGCTGACACGGCAAAATTTTCAAGGATATATGGCTCTAGATCCTGTAAAAATTCCTGTTCAAACATGGTGAATGCGCCAATATTCTCTGGTCCCAGCGTATTTGACGACACGCCATCTTTTGGAACAACACTTGGTATAACAGCTACAAATGGTGCAACCTCACCTCTGCAAATCATATTGCTTAATATATTTTTTAAGGACATGCCAACCCACTGTCCTCTCTCACAGCCAATTCCGTGAATCATGTATAATACCGGATATTTTTTGCTGCTATCATACTGTGGTGGCAAATACACATATGCTTCGCGTTCTGCTCCAACAACTTTGGATGGATACGTAATGCTTTCAATCGTTCCAAACACCGTTCCTTTCTGTTTCTTTGTATAGTCCTTCATATTTAATGCAAAATATTTATTATAATCTTCTTCTGATCCGCTGACCTTCCCGGTCTGCCACCCCTCATCCGGAACAGGTGTCGGCTTCACTGTCGGTAATGGTATCGGTGTTGGCGTTGGATTAACCGTTGCTGTTGGTACAATCGTCGGCTTTTGAGACACTACCGGTACTTTTGATGCAATTGGACGCATTGTATAAGTCGGTTTCTTAGTACTCTTTATTTTTGCTCTCTTTTTTTTAGGCTTAACCGTTACTCTGCAAGTATATTTTTTCTTTCCGATACGTGCAACAATCTTTGCTGATCCCTTTTTCTTCGCTGTAACAATCCCTTTTTTATTAACAATAGCAACTTTTTTATTTTTACTGATCCATTTCACTTTCTTTTTTGTATTTTTTACTTTTAGTGCTCGTTTTTGACCAATCGCGAGTGTCATTTTCTTATGATTGATCGTTATTTTTTTCGCTTTTGCAGCCACATGCCCAGAGGCTCCGGCAAGCAATAATGTGACGGTTATAGCAATTGCTGTCACTTGTAAACTTCTTTTATTATTTTTCAGCATTTTCATTCCCTCCTTTAATCGTAATTGACTTATTGCTCTTCCTATGTTACCATTTTCGCAACTGGTATTCCATGATTTATAGCGACGCAAGCATATATAATAGCGACTTTTAAGGAGTAGTTTATGAAACAAACATATTTTATAACCAATTTACAATCTCTTCCACACGTCACATTGTCCGGATCAGTTTCTGTTCCTGCTCCTAACAAGCATTTTCGCCGCACCCCATCTGACTGGATTCTATATTTCATCACAAATGGCAGTATGCTTTTGCAGGAAGAAGATACTATTTACCACTTAAGTGCCGGACAGACCCTGCTATTATGTCCTGATAAATGCCACTTTGGTGTCCAAAGTAATTCTCCGGTAAGTTATTACTATATTCATTTTCAATGGAACCCACAAAAAGAACTGTTGCTGTCCGAAGAAGAAGTTTATCACCAATTTCTTTCAATGCATAGTGAACTTAATGCTTCCCCATTACAGTACAAACCATGCGAACAAATACTTATTCCAAAGAATGCAACACTTTCAGGAGCTTCTTATTATGAAATCCTTAATGAAATTATATCTGCCACAAACAATGCAGTACCGGGTAGCCCTTATCATCAAAGCATGATAAATTGCAATTTTGCAATGCTGCTGTTAAAAATATGTCGTGCACATATTAATGCGTTATTTCCACCAAATAACATTGGCACATTTTCCGCGCTCCCATTACTTTCTTATCTGAAAAGTAATTACAAAACAAAAATCACAAGTGTCCTTTTAGAAAAACAATTTCATCATAATTTTGATTACATGAACCGTAAATTTAAGGAAGTAACTGGTGAGACTATTTTTGCTTTCCTTGAAAAATACCGCATTGAGCAGGCCAAAATCTTACTATCCAGCAAACAGTTTACTGTAACGCAGATTGCTGATCAATTGGGTTTTTGTAATGGTTTTTATTTTAGTAAAGTTTTCAAAAAAAACGAGGGTATATCACCACGCGAATATCAAGCCAACCTAAATAATCCTCAATAAAAAAGCAAAGCCAGCGCTTTTGCTTTGCAAGAATTGCTAAAGCAATTCTTGGCGATGTCACGCTACATAACAGCAATTTCCTATCAAATAAAAAAGCAAAGCCAGCGCTTTGCTTTGCAAGAATTGCTAAAGCAATTCTTGGCGATGTCACGCTACATAACAGCAATTTCCTATCAAATAAAAAAGCAAAGCCAGCGCTTTGCTTTGGCTTCCCCCTACGTTACGAGCATTTTCCTATCAATTAAAAAGAGGCTCCGATACATCTTTTTCTGCTTTCCTTAATATTGAAAACAGTTGCAAGAGTTCTCGGAGCCTCTAATGTAAGGGCTTCCTTTATCTGTAACAATTATATCTTAATAATTGCACACTGTGCTCATTATTTTATCACGATATCTGTGATCGCTGGTACGTTGCTGCCTCCACCAACACCACAATTTAATGTGATTGTTTTACCATTTGCCCAATTGCCATCCCAGCCTGGATTGCTTACGCGGTAACGGTTATTGCCAAGGCTCTCACAAGTACCACTCCACATAGAAGTAATCTCGCGGTCTAAGGTAAACTCTACCGTCCATCCATCGGTATAGCTGACACCTGTATTGTTGGTAAGTGTAATCTGTGCAATTCCGACACTGCCCCAATTACTGGTAAGTTTTACCGAGCCTGTTACTTTGCTGTCCCCGGAAGGCTCTGTGGTTGGTGCTGCTGTCGGTGCCACTGTCGGTGCTACTGTCGGTGTAGCTGTCGGTGCTACTGTTGGCGTTACGGTTGGCTGTGGAGTCTCTCCACCTACTTTAGAAAGTGTAAGACTTACGATCTTGCCACCGTTCCAAGCAGACAAGCACAAATAGGTAACCTTTGATGTGCTCTTAATGTTCATGGTTGCCTTTAATTCTTTGACTGTATATGTCTTCGTTACTTTATCCGTTGCATTACTTGCCGCAGAATAATTATCACCACTCTGCCATACATTGTCTACAGATGCACCCCATCCTAAAATGCCCCAGTTACCATGGGAAGGATCTGTACAAGTATAAACTACAGTAACAATATCATCGTCAGATGCATTTAACAACCACTGTGGATCGTTCGTTGCATACGTAGACTCTAAGTTAGATACAATCTCCGTCGTATCTGAAATAACCGGTGACTGTGTCGGAGCTGCGGTTGGTGCTACTGTCGGAGCCTTCGTCGGTGCTACCGTTGGTGCCTTTGTTGGCGCTACCGTTGGTGCCTTTGTTGGTGCCACTGTTGGTGCTACTGTTGGCTGAACATCACTGCCACCATTAATACCGGACACCTCAAAGTTCATGGTTACCTTATTCGTCGTCTGGTAATTTACATTATTGAAATATGCCTTGTAATTTGCATTTTCCACAGTTACGTTGTTTACATGTGTATTCGCCCACACATTAATAAATGAGAAATTAAAGACTGGACAGATCAATCCATCATCTGATGCTTTCTGTGAAACATCATACGTAAATTTTCCATTTTTCATGGTATATTTCTGTCCGTTAATTTCAAATGATGTTACTTTCAAAGTTGCTTTGTCAAATACAGATGCCTCATCATCAGCAACATTGATATCTTTGATATACAAAGAACCAATATTCTGCAACTGACTCTTAGTCGCATCTAAGGACAAGGAGAATTTTCCTCCTTCTGAATAAATATCAACATATTCATCACTGATGACTGACTGCCAGCTTGCTGTCTCTAATAAATATAATTTCGCACGTACATAGTTGGCCTGTGGTACCGTCACCTTACAGGTTGCTTTGTATCCTAATGGAACAGATGCAGTGATCGTACAAGTTCCTGCTCCTACTGCACTTACCTGACCTTTGGAATTAACGGTAGCTACTGACTCATCACTGGAGCTCCAAAGAACTTTATCCTTGCTGTCCGATGGTGTTAATGCTGCTGTAAGCTGCTGTTTTTCATCACCAATGTGAATTGTCAACTCGCTCTTGTTTAACTGAATGCCTGTTGCCGTTGCGGACTCATTACCACCATACACTTCCATCATAGCGTCCATCAATTCCTGATGAACAACCTTGTTGGAATAACGGTCAATGATCGCAAAACCATAGTCTCCGTTGTATCCATTGTCCCAAGCTACCGGGATCAATCCATACTGCTTTGCATAATAGCAGACTTTCTGATAATACTCTGCACGGCAAACTTTATTCTGGCTATCATAACTTGCTTTATTGATGGCACCAAATTCGCCGATCACCACAGGATAGCCCTGTGAAACGAATTTGCTAGACATCTTTTTGAACTGAGATGCCATATAGGACTCATCACCCCAGCTTGCTCTCTTCGAATAATCCGTAATACTGTCTCCCCACTGTGTGGTTGCACCGGACTCTGTTCCACAGAAATCCCATGGATCATAATAATGTACAGAGATCATAATTCTTTTTTCGCCTGATGCAATCTTAGAAGACAGATAATTATCGGTAGGAAGTGCAAATCCGTAGTCCTCCGCTGTGTAATCAATATTGGTATTCCATCCCGGAATCAATAACCATCTCTGATCATTGTTTCCACCGGTTTTTCTTACGGTGTCCACAAAAATCTGATTGTAGGCATTTATATTTGCATAAGCCGTTCTGCTAGGTGTTCCATAAGTTCCATCAAATTCTTCATTCATGGACTCAAAGATCAGATGCTCATCATAGTTTTTGAAACGATCTGCAATCTGCTCCCAGCACGCTTTATATTTTGCTTTAATCTTGGTCTGATCAGAACTGCCGCATAATAACCAGCCACCTGTTACTGTCGTATAACCGTCTCCATGCATGTTGACAATTGCATACATATCATTGTCAACGCAATAATCAACAACCTGCTGTACACGATCTAACCAAGAAGAGTCGATCTTGTATCCATTGTTGTTGTCAATCATGCTAAGATAGGATACCGGAATACGGATAGATTTAAATCCTGCGTCTTTGGCTGCCAAAACTAAGTCTTCTGTTAATTTTGGATTGCCATATGCTGTTTCATTCGGTGTTCCGGAACTTGCAGCCTCCAATGAGTTACCAAGGTTGTAACCTACACCCATCGCCTCTGTAATCTGCGATTGATTAAGGTTGTTAAATGTTGTGCCGGCGGCTTCCGCCGTTTTGGCTGTCGTTGTTGGAATTGACAGCGAAGTTGCTACCATTGCCATACTCATGACAATAGCAAGTGCTTTTTTACGAAAAGCCATAATCCTTCTCCTTCCCGGCAGATTGAGAAACTTGTACGTTTTTTATGACAAAATAACACAAATCATCACCAAAAAATATGAATAGAAATCCATAAGAAATACCGATACTTTCCCAATATTTATACCGATAAATCCCAAAAAATCCACATATTTTTGATATTAATTCATGAAAAAAGAAGCAAACACATTAACGATATCCGTCACCATCACGTACAATAAAAAGACATCCTTTGTCCCCACAAAAAATGTCTTTCTACATCCCAATCACGCCCAATACATTATCGAAATAACTCCCCCATGAGTTATTTCTTTTGCTACGAAAACTATCTTAACATTTTCGTAGTAGTATTGCAACATGATTTTGAAAATTTCATGTACAATTTTTACAAAAATATATTTTATTTATATATTTTATTATGCATATTGCAAGATATTAAGATGCTTTTTGGGGATAGCATACTTCGTTTCCCTTTCTCTTATAAAGCACCCCGGCTTTCACGTAATATATCGGATTGGCATTATCCACCTCAAAAGTGATTTGCTGCCCCAAATCGTCTATGAGTGTCGTAAGCGGTCCGGTAGCATTCTTCCCAAGCTTTACCGTAATTGGTCGGTAATCATATTCCGACTTGCTATAATTCATTTTTTTCGTACAAAGCAGAAAGATTTCTCCCAGATTTAATCTGCATAATATCGTCAAAGAACGCAATTCTTCGTTTGCCATAAACGCACAACTTCCTACAGATACCAGTTTTTCCGGAAGAGTTACACTTTGCAGCCTGCAGGCATAAAACGCATTGCTGCCTATTTTTCTAAGTGCACTGTCAAAGGCAAAGTTGGTCAATCCATCGGCTTCATAAAAAGCCATCTGTCCTATCACTCGAAGTTTTTTGCCGCCGGTAACTGTCTTGACTGTTGAATACTGAAATGCGCACTCTCCAATAGTTGTTAGCTTTGAAGAAAGCTGAATTGATTTCATATCCGCTGCATAAAATGCATACGGTGCAATCGTCGTCACCTTATCGGATAACTTATAATTGGTGACACTTTTGCCCGAAGGATATATGTAAATTGTCTTTTTGTCTTTCGAATACAATACACCTTTTGATGATGAAAAGTTACGATTCTTTTTATTTACAGAAATCGTTTTTAAGGTTGTACTCCAGCCTTCATAAGCTCCATTGACACGAATTGGGCTTGCATACTTAATCTTTTTAAAAGATTTTGGCAACGATATCTGCTTGATGCCCTCCATTGCAAAATATCGATAATCGACCTGCGTGATCCCCTCTCCAAATTTAATCTTCGTAAACACCGGCAATACAGAATCTTCCGAACACGGCCACTCATAACTGCTCAGTGATTTGTCATAAAACCCGGTAATTTTAGCATATCCCTTTCCAGTTATAGTTAACGTTTTACTCTTTTTATTGTATGTCCATTTCACCCCACTGCATACTTTACCACTTGGCTGCTTTTTCTTTGTCTTGGCATCTGCTGTCATTGTCATAGTCATCGCTGCCATTAGACAAAACATGACTACTGCTACCTGTCTCCATTTTTTCATAAAAATCACTCCCTTCTTATGATAATTCTTTACCATTTGACTTCTTAAAGCTCTCTTTCAGACGATCCCCTCGTTTAGCGTATACCGCCTCGTCTTTGATATAATATGTCTTATTGCCTTTCTCAACTTCAACTTTCATCTTGCCGAGTCTTATGTGATCTGCAAAATCAGCAAACAAACGATATATTGTTGCATTTAATTCCTTACCCAATACAATTCGAAAATCCGTATAGTTCTCTCGGTCATAGGTTTGAAGATTTGTTTGAAAACCACTGTCTGCAAACACATAACTTAGTTTACAATTGCATCGTACGATGATCGTCGATAAATCTTTGATGTTTCCAAACGCATGATTTCCTACCCGCTTAAGGCCCTTTGGCAATTCTACAGATGAAATCTGAGTGCTGTCAAACGCAGAATCTTCAATAATTTTCAACGACTTTGGAAGCTTTACAGACTTTAACTCCGTTTTTGCAAAAGCCTGCCGGCCAATTTCACGCAACTTATTTCCCATAATAACACTCTCTATGGAATTTCCATAAAAGGCACGTCTGCAAATTTTGGTTACCTTGGAAGGTATTGCAAATTTTTTCTCCGTCTTGCCACTTGGATAAATGTACAACTTCTTTTTGTCCTTTGAATACAAGATGCCCTTACTGACAGAGAACTTCTTGTTTTTCTTAGACACTTGAAGTTTCTTTAATGTCGTGCTGTATGGTTCAAAAGAGCCATTGACGGCATCCATTTCATTGGACGCTTTGATCTTCTTAAAGCTCTTTGGCAGTGAAATCGTTTTGATACCCTCAATACAAAAAAAGCCAGATGAAATTGTTGTTATCCCCTCTCCAAACACCAGCTTGTCAAAAATTGCCGGCTGTCCCGCTTCTGAACCAGGCCATTTGTATCTTCCCTCTTTACGAAATTTACGGATATCCACCGTTCCTTTTCCTGTGATTATCAATACTGTCTCATCAGAGTTCAAAGACCATTTGATGTTTTTGGTCAACTTCCCGGTTGACTTTGCATCTGCCTGCACCGGTAAAGTCAGCATAACTCCTGCAGCGATACATAATGCCAGCGTCATTACATATTTTTTCATCCTCATATTACTCTCTCCTTTCTATGTTGGACAATTGATCGCGCTGTCCGTTTTGCTACAATAGTAATATTACGATGGAGCTTATAATTTTCTCCTTGGTTATATATTACAACATTTATGGCTGTAATATATGTCCGTTTCCTTAAGAAAAAATTAAGATTGCCAGGCAGCAATTTCCGATTAAAGAACAAAGAGTCGCTTGCGACTCTTTCGCGCTCGAGCGGTGCTGTTTACAGCTAACTTCTTCTCCGCGAGATGCGCATCCTCGCGGAGCATTTTTCGCTTTATAGGAAACGACAAGTTTCCTATAAAGCAAAAAAGAACAACCAATAAATACTTGGTTGTTCTTTTTCTAAATTTTCAAAAGGCATATTTGCCACTTATTTCTAAGTCGATCTGTTAAAATTTATTTAATGGTAAGTTTGATCACTTTCTTCTTACCACTGCCATCCGTTGCAATTGCAGTAATCTTAACTTTGCCTTTCTTCTTCGCTTTTACAACACCGCTCTGTGTCACTGTTGCAATTTTAGTATTACCAGATACCCAGAATACTTTAGCAGATGCATACTTCTTCTTAGGCGTGATTTTGGCTTTCAGTTTGAGTTTCTTACCAACCTTTAACTTCTTAACGCCAGACAGTTTGATCTTCTTCACCGCTTTTTTCATAACGCGAATGGTAATTTTCTTTTGCAATCCATTCGCTGTACGAATCGTGATCACTGTCGTTCCGGCTTTCTTACCAGCAACAATCTTACCACTACCGCTTACTTTTGCTATTGATGGTTTACTGCTGGTATACGTTAGTTTCTGAGGCTTAGCTCCTGTCGGCAACAAAGTCACCGTAAGCTGCATACTCTTTCCTGCTGCAAGCTGCAATTTCTGTTTTACCGGAAGATTACTTACCTTTTTCACACTGGCAATAACACGCATTCCGGTCGCCTGAATTCCCGGCTTCTGCGTTGGTGTGACCGTTGGTTTCTCACTTGGAGCAGCACTTTCAGTCGGATCATCGCTAGGTACCGGTGTTATCGCCGGTGCATCCGTTGGTTCCGCCGTTGGCTTTTCAGAGACGGAAACGCTGCCGCCAGAGCCGCCGAGCGCGTTTTTAATTTTATCGTTCATCGTCTCGCTGATATAATCATTGAGCGCTTTTTTCAGGAGGGGTCGGAACTTTTCAATGACAGCCTGCGTTTTTTGGCCGGTGTAGCACCCTTGCAGGAAAAGCCGCGTCAGTTCATCGGACGGATTTTCTACCTGCTCCGCAAATTGGTTTTTAAACTCGTGTACATACTTCAGTTCCGATGCAGTGCTGAAAATGGAATCAATATCGAATTCTGATTTGCAGAATTTTTTGAGTTCACGCACCTGGTTTTCACGGATATCAAGAATATTGATGCTCAAAAACGGGTCGCTATCCATTTTGTTGGGATTATCCAGATCGGTAAAGAAGCGATAGATGAGACCGTTTGTTAAAATTGCAAATTTTGCATCCGTTGTGCCGAAATAGCGGAAAAGCTGGGAGTCATGGCGCTCCAGATTTTCAGATATGGATTTGCATTCAATTAGGATAACAGGTGTGTCGTCTTTCATGATGGCGTAATCGACTTTTTCACCCTTTTTAATGCCTACATCCGCAGTGTACTCTGGAACGAATTCTTGCGGATTAAAAACATCGTAGCCAAGCATAGAGAAAAACGGCATAATAATTGCGGTTTTTGTGGCTTCCTCTGTCTGGATAGAATCTTTCAGAGTGTCCACACGCTTAGAAAATTGTTTGAGCTGGTCAATGAAATCCATAATGCACACTCGCTTTCATATACTTGATTTTTTCGACTGTTTATCCAATTTTATCACGGGCGCGGTGGAAAGTCCATCCTTTTGAGATGAAAGATTTTTGGTGCTCCAGCGGGGATTTCCCCTGCCGGGGATAAACTTCGACTCCCCGGGAGCAGCCGGAAAAAAATTCTCCCGCCGAAAG
>OJME01002431.1_pt1 | contig 12539 bp, 7 predicted proteins | sample 1597151 | NCBI WGS metagenome assembly OJME01 (sample SAMEA2452118, study PRJEB22498) | human gut metagenome | biome: human feces; feature: human gut; material: feces | place: Australia | collected 2012
AGGCATCCGATCTGTTTGCCCTTCGCACGATAGGCTTTCGTGGTGAAGCGCTGGCTTCCATTGCCGCCGTTGCTCAGGTAGAGCTGAAGACTCGTCCCGAATCCGAAGAGTTAGGGACCAGGATTATCATTGCGGGCTCCAAAGTGGAGAGTCAGGAAGCAGTGTCTTGTCCCAAAGGAAGCAACTTTTCCATTAAGAACCTTTTTTTCAATATTCCTGCCCGGCGTAAGTTCCTGAAGGCCAACTCTACCGAGTTGAGTAATATTCTGGCCGAATTTGAACGTATTGCCCTGGTGCATCCTGAGGTTGCTTTCTCACTGTATAGCAATGACTCCGAACTGTTCAATCTTCCCGCCTGCCATTTGCGGCAACGTATTCTTTCTATTTTTGGTAAGAAGCTCAATCAGCAATTGCTCAGTGTGGAAGTGAACACTACGATGGTGAAGGTTTCAGGTTATGTGGCCAAGCCCGAAACAGCCCGTAAGAAAGGTGCCCATCAGTATTTCTTTGTGAATGGCCGTTACATGCGTCATCCTTACTTCCATAAAGCGGTGATGGATGCTTACGAACAGTTGATTCCCGCAGGCGAACAGATTTCTTATTTCATCTATTTTGAAGTCGATCCTGCCAACATCGATGTCAATATCCATCCTACCAAAACAGAGATCAAATTTGAGAACGAACAGGCTATCTGGCAGATTCTTTCTGCCTCGGTAAAAGAGTCATTGGGCAAGTTCAATGCCGTCCCTTCTATCGATTTCGATACGGAAGACATGCCCGATATCCCTGCATTTGAACAGAACTTGCCTCCTGAGCCTCCTAAGGTGCATTTCAACTCCGATTTCAATCCATTCAAACCTTCGGTGCCCTCTTCCGGCGGTGGCAATTACTCCCGTCCGAAAGTGGACTGGGAAGATTTGTACGGTGGTCTTGAGAAAGCCAGTAAGATGAATCAGCCTTTCGCCGAACCCGATCCCGAACCGGAAGAATTTGCGGTAATTGAAGAGGAAAGTATTGTTACAGCCGCTCCTGCAACTCTTTATGCCGGTGAGTCGGCCATAATGGAGAAGGGAACCCAGCACTTGCAGTTCAAGGGACGTTTCATTCTTACTTCTGTAAAGTCCGGATTGATGCTGATCGATCAGCACCGGGCCCATGTTCGGGTGCTCTTTGACCGTTATCGTGCCCAGATTCAGCAGAAGCAGGGATTCTCACAAGGCGTTCTCTTCCCCGAAATTCTGCAACTTCCGGCTTCTGAGGCAGCCGTATTGCAAGACATTATGGACGATTTATCTGCGGTAGGTTTCGATCTCAGCGATCTTGGTGGAGGCAGTTATGCCATTAACGGAGTACCTTCAGGCATCGACGGACTGAATCCGGTCGATTTGGTGCGCAGCATGTTGCATACCGCTATGGAGAAAGGCAACGATGTTAAAGAAGAAATTCAGGATATCCTTGCGTTGACCCTTGCCCGCGCGGCTGCCATTGTCTATGGGCAGGTGCTGAGTAATGAAGAGATGGTCAGTTTGGTCGATAATCTGTTTGCCTGTCCTTCGCCCAACTATACGCCGGATGGTCGTGTGGTATTGACTACCATAAAAGAAGAAGAGATCGATAAACTTTTCCGGTGATCATCATTCTTCTGTACTTATCAGAGTAAGTATTACGTCAGTTCCATTCTATCTCACACGATCGACAGATTTATATCTGTTTATTGCATCTCCTTTCTAATAGGTTAATAACCAGTAGAATATGCTATTAGTATCCTCCCTGTACGAGCAAATAAAGTTAACTCGTGCAGGAAGGATATTAACTACACGTACATATAAGAAATTAATAACCTCGTACCCCATTCATCACCTGAAAATCTTGTTAATAGTGCTGATAAACATATCCCTAAAAGACTGACATTCTACGAATAATTCGTATATTGTGATATGCTTCTTGAACAGTATGCATTTTGCTTTAAACTAAAATCTATTTTATATGAAGATAAGATATAGTTTTATTTTCTATTTTTTTCTTCTACTTTCCTGTTCTTCTCCTAAAAGACAAGAAATTGTTTTTAATGAAGAAATAACTTCCTCTGAAGAAGTAGACTATCCGCTTACTATTGATCTGGAGGCCTGTATGCGTAACCAGTCATTAAGCATAAAATTGAGTTCCTTTGTGGAAGATGTTTTCTATATTCCTATAAAAAATCAAAGCGAAGATATCTATATACGCTATTTAAGTGGCTTGGAGTACGATGAACAAAGTTGCTTATTTATTCTGAATGATCCCTTTTATGCGTTTACAGTAGATACGTTAGGCCATTTTGTGAATCAGATCGGACGAATAGGGCAGGGTCCCGGAGAGTACAAACAGATTGCCAATATTAGTGTAAACAGCGAGGATAAGCTGATTTATATTAAGACAGTTTATAAACACAATGTAATTACGTATGATTACGATGGACATGTGATTCGTGAATCTTCTCCTATGGGTATCGATTTGTTTACCGAGACTGTTTTTTATTATGATCATGCTCTTTGGGGGATAGGGATACCATATACATCCCGTGTATTGCGAGTGAGAAAGGAAAAGCGTTTATTCTATGGATATGTACTTTTAGACAGCCTTTGTCGGCGTACTTCCTTGCAAACAGCTAACCCGATAGAACCGTATGGAGATTTGGAAGGACTTGAATCCGGTATTTCACAATCCGGTATAAGTATCTATAAGGATGTAGTTTTATTAACTCACAGTGGAGGTGCCCCCTCGGATACAGTTTATACTATCCGGAATAAGCAATTCGTTCCACGTTATTTCTTGAATTATGGCTTTCATCGTCCTGATATAAGTAAAATTTGGTCGCAAGGTGGTAGAAGTAGTTTTAATCATTCATATATTTCTATGAACCAGGCTTTTGAGACAGAACGTTTCTTTTTTATTGAAATTCGTTTCCAGGGGAAGTGTTACATTATTTGCTATGACAAGTATATAGGTAAGGGGTTTTCAATACCAATGACTATCTGTTTGAATGAAAGAGGGACTCCGTTAGCCCAAGGTTTTGAGAATGATATTGATGGGGGACTTCCTTTCTATCCTCAATCTGTGAGTAGTAGCGGAACTTATTGGCTTGCATACGTGAATCCTTCCGATATGAAAGAGATTCTGACAGAAGAATATTTTGCTGCCCACCCTGATATTCTGAACAAAAAAAAGCAAGATGAGCTGAGAGCAATTGTAGCAAATGCTGATGAAGAAGATAATCCCATATTAGTATTACTTAAATTGAGGAAATAAGATTGGTGATGAAAAAAACATTTTAAAGGTAGAATCATAGTTTGGGTCAATGAATGGACGCGAAGTTTTTCTGAATATGCAACTATGGTCCTACAGATGAATCCACGAACGATGACTGTAGAAAGCTCCACTTCAGGAGCAGATGGGAATATTTCACTTTTTACATTTCCTGGAGAAGTCAGGACAATCTATTGGGGGAATAGGAATCTATTATCCTGGTTTTACTCCTACCCAACGAGTAGGGGTGCGTGTAGATTATACCATGGAACCTAAAATTAATGATATAAAGAAAAAAATAGATACCACATATGAGGAGGCAATTATCATTGCGAAACAAGAAAAGTAGATTTCGTTGTATTGATGATTGGTACATTTATAACGTGAACATATTTATTACTTTTGAGTGATTCTTGTGAAAGTGAGAAATAGTTTAGTATTGTGTTTGTATCTTCTATAAATATAGGTGATAGATAGAATCTCTTATATATGAAAATAAGATATTCTTGATAATGCTGATTGGAAAGATTCCTGAATGTAAGCGTTATAATTGATTACTAATACTTCTGAAGAACCATTTGCTTTTTGGTAATCTTGTTAATAGTGCTAATAAACATATCCCTGAAAGAATGACATTCTACGAATGATTCGTATATTGTAGTATGCTTCTTGAACAGTATGCATTTTGCTTTAAACTAAGATCTATTTTATATGGAGACAAGACGTTCTTTTTATCCGTTTCTCTTTCTTTTTTCGGTTGCAATGTTTGCTTCCTGCTCTTCATCTGTACCCAAAGAGGGGGATATAATAGAAGATTCCACTTTTCGTTCTGTTGATTTGCACATGGTGGAGAAAGCAGAAGGGACAGTAATGTCTTTGGGTGATTTAGTGGAGACATACGATATTATTAAGTTGGAGAATAAGGATGAGGCACTTATTAAAACTTATCCATTTGGGATTTTTGTTTATGACAATTATATTTTGCTGAATCCTGACGCTATATCTCCTGTTAAGCTGTTTACGCGTAAAGGACAATATGTGGCGGATATTGGAGGTATAGGACAGGCCCCTGGAGAGTACAAAACGGTGTATTCGTGCATGATAGATGAAAAGCAAAAATGTATTTATTTAGGTCCGGGTAGAGCGAATAAAGTGCTTATTTATGATTTGAAGGGTAATTATTTACCTGAAGAGGTTATTCATTTTGAGGAAATAGTACATAAACCTTGGATTTGGGTTGATGATAATAAAAAGAACATAGCTGTAGTTGGTTTGCCATTTTCTGAGAATGAGAATTCGAACTTTGAAATTAGCAGCAATTTGTGTTGGGTTCAAAATTTGAAAGGTGATATCGTACATAAGGTTTCAGCGAAAAATTATGGCTTAATCGCAGATTATAGTAATGATTTAATTGTGGTTCGAAATGTAGATGCGTTTTCTTTTTCAATATTTGAAGACCCGGGGTTACGTACTCGTCCTGATACCTTGTATCATTATGATACTAAAAGGAATATAATAATACCTTGTTTAACATTAGATTATGTTGTTGCTGCAAATCGAAGAGTTGCGACTATTTTATATGAAACATCCCAAAGCTATTGGGCACGTGTTACATTATATCCTAATAATACTTCTTCAAGTGCTTCTCCTGTCCGTCTGACTACATTTAATGTTTGTGTTTCGAAAAAGGATGGCAGTGTAAGTCGCATTGATCGCTTTACTGATCCTCTTTTAGGTTTATCTTATCCTTATTTGGTAATGCAGAATGGTTATGTTTGTATTACTTTCGAACCTCTTGGACTGATGGATGCTTTATATAAAGTCCTTGCCCAAACTGATTTAAAGCCTGAAATACGTAAGCGGGCCACCGATTTACGAAATAGTCTGCATGAAAATGATAATGACATTCTTATGATTGGGAAACTTAAATCCAACTATTAGTAACCTATAAATTATCGTCCTATGAAGTTAGATTCTATCGCATTGTTTTTGGTATTGTTTTTTCTTGCTGCTTGTGGCAGCAAGTCTTCTTCTCCGGATATGGTGGATGATAACGCTTTACCGACTGAGGAAACCTTTAAAGATATTGATCTTGCTAACAATCTGAAAGATTGCGGCAAGCCTTTATTGCTGAGTGACATCGTAAAAGATGTGGAGTATGTGAAGCTGGAGACGCAGGATAATATATTAGTCGGTAGTATAAATCAACTAAAGCGGACGGAGAAGTTTGTCTTTATTTATTCATGGCGTCAGAACCATGTCATGATGTTTGATACTTCGGGAAAGTTTATCCGTAAAATCGGTCGTGTAGGTCAGGGTCCTGGAGAAATAGCTAATATTCACTGTTTCACAGTCAGTGATAGTTTAGTGTTTATTTATCCATTCGGCCACAATGGCAGCCTAATTGGTTATGATATGCGTGATAATCGTTTCGTCAGGAGAATTTCCCTGAAACGGCCTGCTTTTCATAGTAATATGATCGATGTGATGGGGGATTGCTTGGTTTATTATCCCGGCACTGTTCCTAATGGGAATGAACGAATCTTTATAACCGCTTGTGTTGTGAATGGAAAAGGGGAGACATTGATGGAGCAAATTCCTTACTTGCCTGCTGGAGGTGATAAGTCGGAGATGAATCTTTCCTCTGATGCTTCGTGGATCTATCAAGGGAGGAGTAATGTCTATTCTCAAATCAACGATACGATCTACGGCATTACCTGTGACTCCATTTATCCTCGTTATCATTTATCTCTTGGTAAATATGGTTTGCCTTTGGGAAGATATGACGTTAAAGATCTCGGTCTGAAAGATTTTATAATGATGCAGAGTGTTTGTGAAAATAAAGAGTGTCTGCTCTTTAAATTTTCCTATAATAAAAAGATGTGGTTCAGTCGGTACGATAAAAAGACAGAAAAGATAGATTCCTGGGAACAGACTCCTTTAAAAGGTATCGGTTGGATGGCGATCGAAAGTCCGGGTATAACGAATGATATTGACGGTTCTCAATCGTTCGATGGAATCAGGTATGCAGGTGAAAATAGTTTTTACTTATCAATAACGCTGGATAATTTGGATTAGGTAAAGCGCAACGTCACTGAAGCTAAGGTTAAGTTCCCTGCAAAGCAGGCCGAATTAATGCGTCTTCTTGATGAAATGGGAGAAGATGACAATCCTATTATTGCCATTTACAAGTTAAAGGATTGAAATGACTATAAGGCATTTATTCAGTATAATTTTTAATTAGATAAAAGATGTTGAAAGTGATGGCTGCACTTATTTTAGAAGAAATAGACCGGGCTATGATAGTTATGATGCATTTGTGGTGAATAACGAGGATTGATCTTGAGGGGGGGGATATATCACTTCTTGCTCCGATAAAGCCTTGGTGATATTTTAAAAGAGATGTGATACAATCGTGTTTAACGTTATAATTTTGCTTTATGGTATTTAGAAATTTATATCTATTGATTCTGTTTATCTGACTGGGTTGCTCTTCCTCTCTATCGGTGATTGGCATTGATAAAGCCCGTGATTATACTGTGAAACGTATTGAAATACGTGAAGTAGCTGATGTAGAGTATATACTACAGGAAACAATTGACTCTTCTTTGTTAATAAATGACATTCGGGGATACCATGTATCTGATAAATATATTGTTATACCTCAAAGTCAAAGAGATATCCTGCTTTTTGATCGTTCCGGCAAGTATTTTGGGACTGTAAATCGTAGTGGGAAGGGGCAAGAGAATATCGCGGAATATCCAGTCTGGCTGTTGACTTTATATCGGAAGAATATTATGTGTTTAATTATTAAAAAACAAGACAAAAAGTATCACCAACTATCTTCGTCGGTGCATCCTTGTCTGGTAGTCCTCTATGATTACGGAGTCCCATACAGGAATCGATTGAAAAAGCTACGTGACAAGGTAGAGCTATCTGACATGTCATGCAAGGAGGAAGTGCTGCATGTCTTAGACAATACTTCCGAATGGGGTATAATAAAGATGTAGTGGAAATCACGGAAACTGTTTCCTTGGTCTTAATCAAATCCGTAATTATTTCGACTATTTTAAAAAAATGATTTCCTTATTTTCCTATTTTTACTTTCTCTTGTGTCACAAACAGCATACAGCCTATCGGAGTACTTTCTGCCAGATTGAACATGCAGATTCGCCTGACCAACTCTCCATGTAGAATATCCCTCTATGACAGTTCTTGAATATCTACATCTCTCCTTCTATTACTGAGTCTTGCAATGAAAATCTCTGTTTCAATTCTTCAAATGCATGTCTAACTATGGGACTTGATGTTCTCAGCACAAAACGGTTTGCCATGGTTTCCAAATGTTCTAAAGAATCAATATACCTCTATTCATGCTTTATATGGAAATCCCACTCAAACTATATCTTTAATTAAAATATTAATAAAAATTAACCAGCTTTACCTGTACTGCCCCTACGGCTTTAAAGCCGTAGGGAAAATAATCAAATTAAACGGATACGGTCGCTACGCTCCCTATTCTCGGGACGGACGCACCACATGTCCCCAAACCCGACTGTCGTTGCGCAACGGGGCCACGGACGACGTGTCGAAGCGCAGATTGCGGGCGAGGCTCTGGTCGAGCGGAATCGCCAAGCAAGAGTAACCGGCGGAGCCAACGTTGACCAGCCCGCCATCGGAATACCTGCGGCATCCCGACGTAGGGAAGAAGATGGTTTGTGTTTTTGTGGAATTGGTGTAAAAATTCCACCCCTTCAAGGAGCTGTTCCAGGTTCCATTGATTTGAGAAAGCGTACTTACATTGTTTCCAGTCGTTGTGAATCCTGTGAAAGCATTGCTGGCAGGAAGTTTAAAGCCGATGGGACAGGGATCGTAGATGGTTTTGATAACAGAATTGTCGTTAGCGGAACTTACGGTATTATTGGCACTCCATAGGTTATAGTAGGTATTGTCTCCGCCAGATCTGCTCTGCATTATACTGGGGTTGAGAATATAGTTCTTGATGCAAGTAGCACCTGTAGAGAGGTCCATTACTTTAGGGCTTGCAGTAGAGGGAGTGCCATCTTTGTCATACCAGGTTTTGTTAATATTACCTGATCCATTCGAAGGCAGGAAAGGATCCTTACGCCCCCATTGGTAGTAGGGGGAGTTACCGCCAGTAGTGATTGAAGCCGCAGCTTGTTTAATAGTTATTTCTTTGCTTTGAGTTCCCGCAGTAAACTTTACTTTGCAGCTACGCTCAGCGTAGGTAATAGTATTGGCATCGCACCAACCAAGATTGACAGGCATAAAGTTATATTTTACATTCTGCTTGTTGGTCACCTCAATAGTCTTGCTGATATCTTCATCGGTAACCCAGATATGCCAGGACCAAAGTATGGTACCACTTGCATCCTTGATAGCGATGATGGCATTACCCTGTCGGATAGTGGCTCGATCGACCTCAAAGAATATTGCGGCATTAGCATTGGCTCCGGCTCTGAATCGAACATTGGTAATAAGGGACGGAGAGTCCTGCCATACAAGTTCGGCTTTGGCGGGAGTACAGCCGGCATTATTGACTATGCAAGCATCGGTTATAGCATTACCTGTATGGTTGACGAATGTCTTTAGTGTAGTAGTCGCAGAAGCAGTAGAGGTATAGGAGGATGGGTTATAGTAACCGTTTTTGATGGAATTGCCATACACCAGAGGAAAAAAATAAATACCGGGAGCATCGACAATGTAGCAGTTGGCAGTATTTTCAAATTTTGGTTGACCGGTACTGTTTGCTAAGAAATACGCACCTATATCATGACCGCCTTTGGAGGGAGCATTCCTTAAAGTAGCCGTATGGACACTGCTATCCTCACCGGGATGAACACTGACAGTTGCATTATATGATTGTGCCGATGTACTACCTTCCCCGGATGCAGTAAAAGAGGTCAGCCAATCAGGCTTTGTGTCGGTCCAACTTAATCCATTGTCCGTGGAATATTGTGTGGTCCAGGCGACAGCTTCTTTAACACCTTTGAAGTGTTGTCTGTAACTGGTAACACTGTACTGCTTTGTACCTCCGGTATATATAAAGTCTGCCGGAGCAGTGACATCAAGTATGTAGGTCCAGTTGATGGAGCTGCTGGAAATCTTGTAAGTGACGGTCTTGCCCATAGGCCATTGTGTACCTCCGATATCAGCGGTTAGAGTGTAGCCTGTATTGGAGTCATCAGTAAATACAACTTCAAGTTGTGCCCCATCAGGAAGAGTCTGCGGAACCATCATGAAAGTCTGTGCATCGGTAGTAAGAGGATCGTTTGCGGTCCCCCCAGTGGATTTGTTCAGTACCTGCGAGAATGTAGCGGGTGTACCTTGTACGCTCCATGACTGTGTTCCCATATGGTAAGTTCCTTGGGAATAAACGTTTTTCAGAGTGACCCTTTCTACAGTACCTCCCTGCATGTCATCACCGCACACGAATCTGATGGCGGTAAGGGCATGGTTAAAGGTCAGCGGTACGGCAGTATTGCTGTTACCGCCAAGTTCGTCTGTCTTGGCAACGAGAAGGTTTTCCTGCTTACTGACATCATCGGGGACAGTGACGCTGATGGTGGGAGAACCGGCCTGTGTGCGGCCAGAAAGCACGTACTGACTGTTATCTTTAGGGGCATAGGCGAAGAACTTCATATTGTATGAAGCACCGGGCCAATAATAAGTGGAAGAAAGAAGATAGCCATCATTGCCGGACTTGCTGGCGGTAGCATTATAGAAGTAGTTGGGAGTCTTACTCTCTTCGTCCCAGGAACCGGTATAGGAGTAAGCGGAAACACCGAAAGTATTGTACATGCTGGTATCTGTTATAGGTGTGGCACGGGTAAGTACGGCCGTGTCACTGCGAGTATCCAAAGAAGGGGAAGCGATGCTGTCGGTGTAAATGGTGTGCAGGTAAAGGGGAATGTTACTGCCTTGTAAGGTTGTGACGGTATTTTGCAGAGTAGCTGTATCGGCCATGGAACGGGTAGATGGAGTCCAAGAAGCACTGACTTCAGAAGTGAAAGAGATATGTGAGGAAGAGGAAAAGCGGTCCATATCATCCTCACAAGAGGAAAGGCCTAAACTGCCGGAGGCAAGTGTCAAAAGCAAAAGAAACGAAAAGGCATCTTTACCGAGAAACAATGTAAAACGAAAAAATCTCATATACATATTATTTTAATAAATAGTTACACTATTCAAATAGAAACTACATAACTGTAAAAAAAGCATCCCCGACATAGACTCCCTTTAGGAGTAATGTAAGAGATACCTTTCATGAAGTGTCCAAACAAGGAATAGACAGAGGGAGGGGAAGCCCCCCCTCTGTCCTCGGCAGGGGGGCGATGCCGATCCAAACCTGTTGGATGAAAATCATTAAATTACCAAATGATTCAATTCAGTTGATAAATTACATGGGAACATTTACCGGTTGGTCAGCCCAGTTATCAACAGTCACAGTAAACTTAATAGGAGCATTCAAGATAGAATCACCACCTGTTCCCGGGTTAGGATCAATGTCCTCCGAACCGTCGGGATCAGTCGGGTCAGTGGGATTCGGGTCAACCTCACCTGCACCACCTCCATCACTGCAGAAGTTCAGCGTATAGGTATATTTCTTACCCGGTTCCCAATTGGTATCGATACCTACAGCGGAGAACGCATATTTGTTTGCACCGCCTGGCAGCGGAGGATACAACTGTGTTGTATTGCCACCATCTACACTGGAAATACGGCAGAGTACGGACAGGTAAGCACCGGTAGCTGGGCCACCAGTGTTCCATTTCGTCAACTGCTGGGGGATAAGCATCCAGTTGTTATCACCGAACATGATGGATTGGGCATCAGCGGTCAGAGTGACAGGTGAGCTTCCCTTAATCATGTAAGCTTTTGTAGGGTCATCTTTACCCTGCAGATTACCCCATTGACCTTGAGGCAAGCTGTAGCTGGTATTGGTTTCAACTGCCGGGAAGGTAAAGTCAGCCGTTGCTGCAGCATTCACCAATTTAACGCCGATAACCTCGACCTTCATCTTGTCATTGGAACATTTAGCCTTTACTTCGATCTGGGAAAGGGCATGCTTGAAATTCATGGCGACACCACTACTTTCATTGGTAGCCTTATCGCCATTGTTGTAAGAAATGACGAGGTCTTTTTGATCCGTAACAGCCTGTGCGGGAGAAAAGCCGGTTATTTTTTTCTCCTCGTCAGTTATATTCACAGTACCACCGGGAGTTTGAGGAGCATAAGCGAAAAAGCCAAGCTCATAACTGGGCCAGTAATAAGTGGAGGCCGTCGTCCAGTTAGTACCTCCATCACTCGAGGAGACAGCCAGATCCGTGAAATAATTGGCACCATTACCAATGGCAGTCACGTTGAATACCCCCAAATTGCTCAGGCTTGTCACATTGGCACGTGTAACAGCCTTGTCCAAAGAAGCGCGGAAAGAAATACCGCCACCGTTATTAACATCAACGACTTCGTCGTTGGAACACGAAGCTAAGGCTGCTACAGCCATAGCTGCAAATAAATACTCTTTTTTCATTGAAAACAAAAAAATAAAAATTAGAAATAGATAAAACAAATATTGGCAATTAATCTATATCAAAATACACAATTTGAAATCACATGGGAACATCCACATTAATGTTCTCCCATTCATCAACTGCCGGATGGAAACCACCGCCGTTGACGATAGGTTTAGGCAGGGGAAGACCATCCAATAGTATATGGACATCATAGGGGTTGGCAACTTCGTCAACCTGAGTGGTCACGTCGAACGTATAGTAATTCTTGCTCCCGTCAGCCATGATTGCATAAATAACCAGCTTATGTGGAAGATTGGAGGAGCTGACTTGCCCGAAAGCCAAAAAATCAGCCGTCAGAGTGGAGACACCATCGGAAACGACCCCGAAAGGCACAGTCACGGGATCAGGCGTAAGTTCATTGCGTCCCACCAGCAGGCCACCGGACATACCGGAAAGAGCTCCGGAAATACCGTCCGAAGAGACGTATTGGAGATTGGAAACATTTCTTATCTCGACCCGGTAACGGCATACAGAAAGTTCAGGATAGAGGGTCACAGTCTGGTTTTCCTTTGAGAGTTCAACCGTCAAATCATCAAGACGCGCACTGTAAAGACGGTCAGGGGATTTGGCAACACGCTCTTCCGAAGTACCCTCTGCACGGGGGACTAAGAATGCCCCGACACTCAGCACACCGTCAGGAGCGTAAGCCTCACAGCTGTC